>ENA-ORBV01000545-ORBV01000545.1-microbial-mat-metagenome-genome-assembly--contig:-NODE-545-length-87069-cov-8.031704_pt1 | contig 87069 bp, 70 predicted proteins | sample MGYA00237777_ERZ505514 | MGnify/ENA primary metagenome ERZ505514 (study PRJEB26160, sample SAMN06269048) | microbial mat metagenome | isolation source: Oligotrophic lake microbial mat | place...
CAGCATTCTCCTGGTCAAGCCGGGCGATCCGCGCAACTCCCTGATGTTCCGGAAGATCAACTGTAATCAGCCGGGACCGTTCAACAGCAGCCCGCGCATGCCGCTGGCGCGTCCGGCGATGTCAGCTGCAGACCAAGCGCTGATTTACGATTGGATTGCGGCCGGCGCTCCGGAGATCAACGACACCTTGTTTCGCAGCGGCTTCAGTCCCGCACGTCAGTGATGCGTCTGCTGCGCCGGCTTGGCGGCGCCATTCGGACCGCGTGGCTGATGCTTGGTTTGAGCTTGCTCCTGTTGCTGTTGGTAGACCAGTTGCTCGACGCAGCGCTGCCCGATTCTTTTGCAAAGCTCAGCGTAGTTCCCGGCGCGAAGCATCCGGAGCGCACGCAAATGGATGCCTTCGCTTCCAAAGAGCAAGCGACGGCTTACTTCGAGGAGTTTGAGCAAGCGCGCCAGGTCGCATGGCGACCCTACGTCTATTTTCGCCGTAAGCCTTACGCGGGCCAGTCAATCCATGTCGATGCGCATGGTTTTCGGGTCACACCGCAGCTGGAAGACGGCCATATCGAGGGCCATCAGCAGCAGCGGCAAACAGGTGGCAAAGACCCGGTCGTAGCGCGGCGACTCGCGGTTCAGCGCCAGGCCCACTAGGTGCAGCAGCAAGGCCGGGCCCAAGAGCGCCATGGCCACGTGGTTGAGACCGGTGCGGTGAAACGGGATGCCAAACAGCGGCGCCGAGATGGCCATCATGTAGGCCAATGAAAAGACAGCCAGCACCAACCATTCGGTCAGGCGCAGCCCGTCGCCGGCAGCCGCCAAGGGCATGGCCATGCGCGAGACCGGCCCGCGTTTGGGCGGCCGTGGGGTGCGGGTCCACCAGCGCCGCTGGATGAAGGCGTTCATGGATGAATCTTTCTTTCGGTGGCTGCCGGGGTGTCCAGCCGCTCGGCCTGGCCTTGCACATCGGCCAGGGTGTATCGACCGCCCAGGCCACGAGCCAGGTAGTCGGCGTAATGCGGCACTTCGTCCAGCGCCCAGCGGTACTGCAAGTCGCTGCGGCGGTAGCCGCCGCGCAAGGCACGCTCGACCCGGCGCGCGCCCACCGCCATCGCACGCAACGGCCGCCAACGCAGGGCGCCGTAGGTGAGGCGGATGACTTCGGCCTCCTGCTCCATGCCGTCGTGCGTGCTCAGGTTGTGGCCGTCGACGCCAAACACGGACAGCACCTCGGGCACGTGCACAAAGCGCGCACCGGCGTCATGCAGGCGCAGCACCAGGTCCTTGTCGGCGGCGTAGCGGTAGCGGATGTCCAGCGCCAGCAGACCCCGGTCCCACAGCTCGCGGCGAAAGAACAGCGTGCACGACTGCAGGTTGAGGAAGGAGTTGACGATGTTGAATCGGCGCAGCGGAATTTCCCGCCGCAGCGCCACGGCGCGGCCCGTGGTGTCAGCCACCAGGTAGTCGGCAAACAGCACGTCCGCTGTCGGGTGCTGCTCGAACAGTGTGTGCACACGCTGCAGCGTGCCGGGCAGGTACTGTTCGTCGGCGTTCAGCCACGACAGGTAGCGCCCGCGTGACCGCGCCCAGCCGCGGTTGATGGCGTCGTACATGCCGGCGTCGCGTTCGCTCACGGGCAACAGGTGCGGGTCTTGCGACGCCTGTTCGGTCAGCCATCCGGGGCTGCCGTCGGTGGAGCAGGCGTCTTGCACCAGATGTTCCAACTTCACGCCGCCCTGGCCACGCACCGAACCCACGCAGCGCTTCAGGTGCGCCAGCGCATTGCGCGTGGGCGTGGCCACTGAAAACAGCGGATCGTTCATGAAGTCAGCCCTGGCGCAGCCGATGGCGCCGGCGTCCGCGCCCGCGACATCAGCTGGCGGTAGAGCACAGCATGCGCTGCAGCCACCACCGGGTAGTCAAAGCGTGCCAACACGGCAGCTCGCGCCGCCTGGCCGGCCGCGACACGCCAGGACGGGTTTTGCAGCGCATGCACAAGTCCGTCGGCCAGGGCGCTAGCATCGCCCGCCGACGCCAACCAGCCACTGACGCGATGTTCGATGAGATCGCCCATGCCACCGATATCGAACGCCACGCTGGGCAGCGCACAGGCATTCGCCTCAAGCACGGTGTTGGGCAGGTTGTCCTGCAAGCTGGGCGCGACGAACACATCGGCTGCCGAATACAGCGCCACCAGCGATAAGTCGTCGTGCAGATGGCCCACCTCGTGCACAGGCAGGCCGTGCAGCATGCCAGTGCCGCGCGCAGCAGTGCCAAACACACACAGCGCCGCACCGTCATGCGCACCCCGGGCCTGCAGCAGTTGCAAGGCCTGCTGCAGTTGCACAAAGCCCTTGCGCGCATCGGCTTGCGCGTTTACGGCACCAAACAGCAACAGCGGCTTGTCGGCAGGCAGGCCGAACAGCGCACGGGCGGCCTGGCGGCCGATGGGCTTGAATCGGCGCGCATCGATGGCGTTGGGTATCACCTGCACCGGCCGCTGCCTGGCCACCGGGCTGCGTTGGGCCACCCCGGCCATCCAGCGACTGGGGCCAACGAAGTGCAAGTCTGCCGCCTGGCCGGCTGCGGCCTTGGCGGCCAGGCGCTGTCGGGGCAGTTGCCAGGCCTGCAGGCGTTGCTGCAGCGGGCAGGCACTGCAGCCCAGGTGTTCGAAGCGGCCGCAGCCCTGGTCGTAGTGGCAGCCGCCGGTGAAGGGCCACATGTCGTGTGCCGTCCAGACCACCGGCAGGCGCAGCGCTGCGATCTGGGCCACCGACACAAAGCCGGCGTTCAACCAGTGCAGGTGCACCACGTCCGGCGCCAGTGCGCGCAGCCGCGCTGCCAGGTCGGTACCCCAGACGTTGACGGAAAACTCACCGCGCTGCAACCCCAGGGCCTGCGCCGGTGCGTGGTCCAGCCGCCAGCGCGCCCGTGCGGCCAGGCGCGAGCCCAGACCCGCGTGGCCGTGCACACCCGGCTGCGACGAACTGCGGTAGAGCACCTCCAGGCTGGCGTCCAGACCCGACTCGCGCAGCGCCTCGTGCAAGCGCAGCGCAGCGCGGCCGGCGCCGCCTTCCAGGTCGTAGCTGCTGACCAGCGCCACCTTCATGCGCAGCTGCTTCCGTGCAGGCCGCCAGTAGACTGGCCCACATCCCCGCTGCCGACTGTCGAAGAAGCATGAGCCCCCGTTTTTTGAACCTCGCCTGCGGCGCCACCTGCGTGCACAGCCCCGCCTGGCTGAACCTGGACTACACGCCGCTCGGGCCTGCCGTGCAGCAGGCCGACCTGCTGGGCCCGTTGCCTCTGGCCAGCGGCGCCATGGACGTCGTCTACAGCTCGCACTTCATCGAACACGTGCCGCGCCACCGCGTGCGTGCGCTGCTGCGCGAGTGCCACCGTGTGCTCAAGCCCGGTGGCCTGTTGCGCCTGGTGGTGCCCGACCTGTTGGAGATGTGCAGCCGCTACGTGCAGGCGCGCTCGGCGGGCGAACACGCCGTGGCCGACCGCCTGGTGCTGGAAATGCTGGACCAGTGCGTTCGCAGGCGGTCGGGCGGCGAGCTGGCCGACTTCTACGACAACGTGCGCAGCAGCGGCGACGCGGCGCTGCGCCGTTGGGTGTTCGAGCGCAGTGGTGAATCGCTGGACAGCTTGGACGCGACCACAACGCCCCCGCGCAGCGGCCTGGCGCGGGTGCGCGGTGCGCTGCAGCGGCGCTACATCTGGCTGCTGTGGCGCTTGCTGCCACGCGCTTTTCGCGAACAGAACGTCAGCCTGGCCGACGTGGGCGAACTGCATGCCTGGCTCTACGACGCGCACACGCTGGGCACGCTGCTGCAAGAGGCCGGCTTCAAGCAGGTGCAGGTGGTGTCTTTCAACAGCAGCAGCGAGCCCACCTTCCCGCTGCAGCCGCTGGACGCCACGGCTGCCGGCGAGCCGCGCAAGGGCCGGCAGTCGTTGTACATCGAAGCGCGGGCCTGAGCCCGGCTGCAGGGTTGGCAGCTTCATGCCAACACCCCTGACGCCGATGAAGCGCCACGGCTGCGCACCTGCCGCATGAAGCGCGGCAGCATCCACCACAAGGGCAACAGCGTCACGACGCCATACACCAGCGCCGTGGCCAGCGGCGCTCCGGTCACGCCCAGCTGCAGCACCAGCCAGGGCTTGAAGGCCAGCACGCCGGCGGCCATGAGCCAGGCAGTGATGACCTGGTAACGCAGCAGGCCGCCGCCGTTGAGGAACATCGCCAGCGCAAAACCCACACCTTCGAAGGTTTTCCACACGCCCAGGGCCAGCAGCAAAGAAGCCGGCACCTGCAACGCCGTGCCCACCCACCAGCCGATGAGCCAGGGGCCGATCAGCAGCAAGAGCCCGGTGGCGCCGGCAGAAAACATCGCCGCCATCAAGAGTGAACGCTTCAAGGTCTGGCGCACCCAGTCCAGGTCGCCACGTGCGATGGCCTCGCCGTAGGCCGGCCACAGCGGCCCCACGGCCGTGGCCACGGCCAGCGAGATGATGCCGAACAGTTTTTCAGGCACGGCATAACGGGCCACCTCCGACGCGCCCAGCAGGTGGGCGATGAAGAGGCTGTCCGACGCAAACACCACCGCCACCGCCACCTGGATGACAAAGTAGCTGGCGCCCGTGCGCAGCAGCAAGGCCGTGGCCGCGCGATCCACATGCTGCCAGGCCGGCTTCAGTTCGCGGTCGCTGCGCCAGAAGAAGACCAGGGCGTTGCCCAGAGCCGTGAGCAGCGGCGCAGCCAGCAGCGCCAGCACCAGCCACGGCAGACCCAGCTGCCACACCGTGGCCTGCCAGATGGCCAGCAAGCTCAGCAGGTTGGCGCCGCATTGCCAGAGGCTGGCGATGAAACCGCGTTGCATGGCGATCTGCACCCGCTGCACCAGGCCCAGGGGCACGGCCAGCGCCACGCAGGCGGCAAAAACAGCCAGCGCCGGCAGCACCTCTGCCTGCGCCTGTGCACCCTTCAGCTTGAACAGCTGCGCCCACGCCGTCTCGGGCACCGCCGTCAGCAGCACCAGGCCCATCAGCCCCAGCACCACGCACACAGCCAGCAAGGTGTAGGCTGCACTCGAAACATAACGCTTCAGAGCGGCAGTATCGCGTGCGCCAAAGGCGGTGGACACGGCGTTCACGACGCCGTTGCCCAGCCCCAGGTCGGCAAACTGCAATGCCAGCACCAGCGCACTGAGCGTGGACCAGATGCCAAACCGTTCGTCGCCCAGGTAGGCCAGAGCCAACGGTATCGACACCAGCGTGGCCAGCACCGACAAGGCCTTGGACAGGGCTGCAGCCATCGCACTGAGCGCTGCGCGGCGGTGGCGTTCTTGGGCCCGGCCCTCGGCGGTGGTTTCGTCGAAGGGCCTCAGGCGCAGAACCCGCAGCCTGTCGGCCCACCGATCCACAAACCCCGCAGTTGCGGGATCAGGCACCCGATCGGCCATCACGGCAGCACGCCGCATGAATCACAGCGCAGGCGCAGAGCCGAAGTAGCGCGCGCGCACCGCAACCGGCACAGCCGCATGCAGCTGCTCCAGGAAGCGCTGCTGGATGGCAAAGGACTCTTCAAGCACCGGCGACACGGTGGACACTCGCACCAGCATGCCGTCCGGGATCTGCCCTTGCAGCCCGTACTTGATCTGCTGCAGTTTGCGGCCGATGCCCGGCAGCGTGGCGGCCTCGTCCAGCGTCACCCAGTAGGTGATGGGCTCGATGCGCTGCCCCAGGCGCGCCACCAGGCGCGCCACTGGCACCTGGGTGTTGCCGATGGCCAGCGACCCCTTTCCTGCGCCCTCGATGCGGAACCCCTGGGCCGAGTAGCAGAACTCGGGGCGGTGAACAGCGGTGGCTTCGTTGCTCTGGTCGCTGCCGTAGGCGATGGACAGCATCACTCGCTGACCGCGCGCGTTGATGTAAGTGCGGGCCAGCACTTCGGAGTACAGCACGTCCAGCTGGGCTTGCAGGCTGGGATCGGGCAGCACCGGGCGGATGCTGCGGTCGATGCGCCATTCGCCAAAGGCCTCGGGCACCTGCTGCTCCAACTGGATGGGAGCCTTTGTTTCGGCCAGGCGGTTCGTGGGGCGCATCCACTCGCCCACCACGGCCGCCAGCACCATCAAGACCACCAGCACCAGCACACGGCGCAGCGGCAGGCGGGCTGCTGGTTCCGGAAATGACGACACCTGCGTGTTCATGAACGGCGCTCCCTGTGCTTGGCACCCATGACGCGGCCCAGGATGTGGTCGGTGATCAGCATCATCACCAGACCCACCCCGAACAGAACCATGCCGGCGAAGGTGTGCACGAAGCCTTGCCCGGCTTCGTCACCGAAGTGGTACGTGACCAGAATGAGGATGATCACGCGCACGACGTTGGCCACAAACGCGATCGGAATCACCAGGATGGCCAGCACCACGTTGCGCAGCTTGCTGGTGTAGCCCAGCAGGTTCATGTAGAGCAGGCCCAGCGCTTCGAGCGTGAACATCGAGTTCAGCCCGGCGCAGGCGTCGGCCACCAGCAACTGGTAAGGGCCCACGGTCAGGATCACGCCCGTACGGCCGATGGGGTAACCGGCGTGGTACATGAGCACCTCGGCCACGTAGGAGACAGCGGTTTTCAGCGGGATCGTCATGGCCTGCACCAGCACCCCGGGCAGCGGCACCATGAAGGCCAGGAAAAAGAACGGGAAGGCCACCAGGCGCAAGGCCTGCACACCACGCAACAGCAACAGCATGGCCATGCCGGCAAGGATGAGGCCCACCACTTCGGCCTGGATGATCTGCTGCGATCGCCCCAGGGCATACAGCAGCAGCGCAGCGCCGAACATCAGCCCGCCCAGCGCATTGGCCGGCCGGTACGGCAAGTCGATGATGTCCTGCCGCTTGCGCCACATGAGCCACAGGCTGACGGCAAAGATGATGGGGCCGTGGCCTTGTTCGTCGGTGCTCCAGATCTGCTCGGCCAGATCCATCACCGTGGGCACCAGCAGCAGCAGGAAACCCGCCACCAGCACGGCCAGGGTCACCTTGTCATGGCGGCCCGAGCCGGGGGCCATGGGATGGGGTAGCACGCTGGACATGGGCGCTCGCTCCTCAGAACTCGTTGAACACCACACCCGCCATCTTGACCGGCGCGCCGGCCAAGGACGCCACCAACTCGCGCAGCGCGGCGCTGCGTGAGCTGTTCTTGCGCGCCAGCACCAGCGCCGCGCCGCACTTGGCAGCGATGACGGCCGCGTCGGCACCGTGCACGGCGGCCGGCGTGTCCACCACCACGTGGTCGAACTTGCTCACCAGTTCGCGCATCAGCAGGCCGAAAGCGGGGCGTTCGACCAGTTCTTGCGGGTTGGGCGGTGTGATGCCCACCGGCAGCACGAAGAGGCTGGGAATGGCGCCCACCTGCTGGATGACTTGTTTGTCGGCGCGGCCGGACAAGATGCCCGACAGGCCCGTCTGGTTGCTCAGGTTGAACACCTCGTGCACGTGCGGGTTGCGCATGTCCGCGTCCACCAGCAGCGTGCGCCCACCCAGTTGCGCCAAGGTGACGGCCAGGTTGGTGGCGGTGTAGGTCTTGCCGTCGCCACTGTCGGGGCTGATGATGGCCAATGCGCGACCACCGGCATTGGCCGGGTCAACGTCGCCAAAGAGCCGCATCATGAGCTGGCTGCGCAAGGCTCGGAAACCTTCGGCGCGCGCCGAGAAGGGTTCGTTCAGCGCCACCAGGTCGCCCTTGAGCTTGCCCTTGTCGTCGGGCGCATAGGGGTAGTGAAACTGCTGCGACAGCGCAAACAGCACATCGTCCTTGCTGGCCAGGCCCAGTGCCACCGCGGCTTCACCGAAGCGCACGCCCTTGTCGCGCTGATGCGCCAGCACCTTTTCAACCTGCTCGGCCGTGAGGTGACGCAGTTCGGCCAGGATGTCGCCGATGGAGCGGTCGTGCACCGCAGGCTCGGCAGCGGCGTCGTTGTGCGAGCCCTTGGACGCAAAACCTGCCGCCGCTGCACCCGCCTCGACCACGACGGTTGACTCGTCGGTGGCGTCTCTGAACTTGGCCATCAGCCCCCCTTGGCCGGTTGCGGCAGCGGCTGCAGGAGCTGTTGCTGCAGGTAGGACGTGCGGCCGCCCAAAGACAGCTTGGAACCCGGCTTCGGCAACGAGCCGATGACCGGCAGGCCCAGCGTGGCCACCAGGTCTTCCACCGTGCGCACGCGGCGGTCGCGCAGTTCAAGGAACAGTGTCACCATCACCGCCAGCAACAAGCCCACCAGCAGCGCCAGCAGCGTGTTCAACAGCAGCCGTGGCGTAGCCGGTTCGATCGGCGGCACGGCCTGCGTGAGCATGTTGACGTTGCTCTGCGTGGTCTGGCTCTCCAGGCTGGTCTGCGTGAAGCGCTGCAGAATCGCGTCGTAGGTGCGCTGCGCGTTGTCGATCTCGCGCATCAACACCAGGCCCTCGTCGCGCACCGCTTTCATGCCCAGCACCTTGTCGCGCTGCGCCTCCAGCGAGCCTTTGACCTCGGCCTGGCGGCTGCGGTTGATGGCGTTGGACACCGCCACGCCGCCCGTGACCTTGATGGTTTCAGCCCCCAGCCGGGCCCGCAACTCGGCCACGTTGGCGCGTGCTTCCAGCACCTGCGGGTGGCTGTCACCCAGCCGTGTACCCATCTGTTGCAGCGCGGCTTCGCCGCGGTTGATGTCGGCCTTCAGCGCGCCGATGATGGGGTTGTTCAGCACCTCTTGCAGGCGGTCGCCCTGGGCCCCTTGTGCCTGGGTCTGGCGGCTGGACGACTCGGCAGAGATGGCCTGCAGCGTCGTGAACTGCGACGACAACTCGTTGAGCCGGGCGTTTTCAACGTCCAGGCGTTCATCGCTGGCGACGATGCCTTTTTCCTGCTGGAACTTGCTGAGCTTGGACTGCGCACGTTCCAGGGCCTCACGCGCTTCACCCGAGCGGGTTTCGAAGAAACTGGAGTACAGGCGAGCCGGATCGACACGCAACTCCAGCGTGGTGTCGATGTAGGCCTGCACAAAGGCGTTGGCCAGGCCGGCTGCAAAACGTGGGTCCGCGGCCTTGTAGCTGATGGTGATGACGCTGCTTTCGCGAGAAGGCTCGACATCCATGTTGCGCTGGAAGACAGTGCCCAGCCAGCTTTCGATGGTGCCCTGGCCCAGCGCTTCGTCCTGCCACTGCTGGCGGATCTGCGGGTTGTCGGCCAGCTTGAGGTTGCGCACCACACGCTGTGCCACGCGGTCGCTCTTGATGATGTCCACCTGGGTCGACATCATCGTGGGCGACGCGCCGCTGCCATACAGCGCGGCGCTGATGGGATCGGGTTTGAAGTCGATCACGACGCTGGCCTGCGCTTTGTACTGTTTGGTCATGAGCAGGCTGGCGCCCAGCGTCAGGCCCACCGTGCCCAACAGGATCAGCAGCGGCACCCACCAGCGGGCCTTCAGGATCGACAGGAACTGACCCAGGGTCATCAAATCACTCCATCACCAGCACAGCTTGCTGCTTGTCTTCGACATCTGAGCAGTGGGCGCGGCGGCCCGGCAATCGTGAAGCACTCAAAACAGGCTCTCACGCACAAACACGACATCGCCTTCGCGCAGTCCGTCGGTCATGCCGGGTTCGATGACTTGCACCTTGCCGTCGGCGCCCTTGCGGTGGACACGGATGCCCTTGTCGGTGCCCCGCTGGGTCAGTCCGCCGCCGGTGGCCAAGGCCTGCAGCAGGGTCATGTCGCGTTCCAGCCGCATGGGGCCTGGGCGCTGCACTTCGCCATAGATGTAGACGATGGGCTGGCGGTCCACCCACACCGTGTCGCCGTTGACGATGAGCAGGTCCTTGCCGCTGCCGGCCGACGCAAAGAGCGTAGGCAGGTCCACCACTTCGCGAAAGGGTTGGCCAGCGCGTGTGCCGCTGACGACCACCAGGTCCGAGCCGCCGGGTGCTGAACCCCCAGCCATGGCCAGCACTTCGGTCAGCCGCATGTCGGCCATCTCCAGCGGGTAGCGCCCGGGCCGGTTGACCTGGCCCAACACACTGGCCTGATTGCCGCGCACCTGCAACACCACCATCGTGACCTGCGGGTTTTTCACGAAGTTGCCGTTGCGCAAGCCATCGGCGACGCGCCTTTCGGCCTCGGTCACGCTCAAGCCACCCAGTTGCACCGCGCCCAACAGCGGGTAGGACACCACGCCGCCTTCGGTGACGCGCGTTTCCAAGGTCAGGTCGGGGTTCTGAAAGACGACGATGCGCACGACATCGCCCGAGCCCATGCGGTACTCAACCGGCGCCCCGGGCGCACGCGCCGGGGCGGCCGCGGTTGGCCCGGAAGGCACCGGCTGTTGCGCCTGCACCTGCGGCCCCAGCAGAAGCAGCGAAAGCAGCAGGCCGGCGAAGATGGCACCCAGATGGTTCATCACTTCAGGCCCAGGCCCTTGCTGATGTCCGTGGCGCTCAGGCCGCCGCTGGCTGCCGGCGCAGCAGGGGCTGGCATGACGGCAGGTGCTGGCGTGGCCGTGGAGGCTCCTGCGGCGGCAGACGCGGCGGCTTCGGCAAACTTGCCAACGTACTCGATCTTGGCGGCAGCGCGCATGGCCTTCACGTCCTCTTCAACCAGCTTGCGCTTTCGCTCGTTCAGCAGGTACTGCTCAATGGCCGGCCGGGCCTGTTCTTCGTTCACAGGCTGGCTGCGCGAACCCGCCAGCACCACCACCTGCACCCCGGCCGCTGTGGGCACCAGCATGGCCTGACCGTCCTTCATGCGCGCCATCGCATCCAGCGTGTTCAGCGGCAGCTGTTCTGCAGCACGCACGGCCTGGTTGCCAGCAAAACGCAGGCCGCTGGTCTTGAGGTATTCGACGAAGTCGTTGATACTTTTGGCCGCAGCCAGTTTTTCGCGCAGATCAGCCACCTGCTCGGGCTTGGCCTCGATGGAGATTTCCTGGATGCTGTAGACGCGGCGCTCGCTGAAGAGAGCCGGCTTTTCGTCGTAGTACTTCTTGATCTCTTCGGGCGAGGGCTTGGGCGCTGCTTCACCGACCTTTTCAAGGTAGGCGCGAGCGACGATCTCGCGCCGGGCAGCCTCGAGCTGCTGCACCACACGCGGGTCGCGGTCGATCTTCTGCTCGTCGGCCCTTTGCAGTGCCAGTTGCTGGTCAACCAGGCGCTCCAGGATCTGCCGGCTGGCTGCGTCGGTCTGCTCGGGGCGCAGGTTGCGCTGCTGCTGCAGCACAAAGTTGATCTGGTGGACGGTGATCTCGTCCTTGTTGACCTTGGCCGCGGTCTGGCTGGCGGCCTTGTCCTTTTTTTCGCCGCAGCCCACCAGGAGAACGGCCGTGGCCACGACCGCCAGTGGAATCCAGAGCCGCACCAGTTGAGAGGCTTTGTGCATCGTCGGGTTCATGTGGAGGTCCTGTTGCTGGGGCATGGAATCAAGTTCTGGAATACGCGGCGATGCGGTGTCAGTGGGTGCCAGAGCCCCAGGGACCTTTGCCCCAAAAGACCAGCCGCGCGGGGCCCGTGGCGGGGTGCCAGACCCGCTTGCTCAAAGCTGCGCAGTGTAACCGCTGCCCTGTGACAGGCAGGTTGCTGCAGCCCCCCTCAGCCTGGGTGTGAAGTTGTGGAATTTCTGACGAACTGGCACAGCAAAAGTCCCGGAAGTGGCCGAAGTGGCCGAAGTGGCCGAAGTGGCCGAAGCGACCCGGAGCAACCCCCAAGCGGGTCAGCACAAGGATTGCACGTGCGCCAGTCTCCAGCCCCGACCCGACGCCTTGACATCAGCCAGCAGCCACAGTTCACGGAAAGGTTCTGCCGCTTCGCCCACGTGCTCGCGGATGAGGCCCGTGAACTCGACGCTGGCGACAAAGGCCTCGTGCAGGTCTTCCAGGGCCAGCAGCCGGGCCCGCAGTTCCAGCACCACGGTGCAGTTCGGGCCGGGCCCGCGCAGGGACAGTTGCTCGCGCAGGTCGTCCAGCAGCGGCTCGGTGGTCATGAGACCCAGCGCGGGCAGGTCGGCGCGGTCCCAGGCGGCCTGCATGTGCACGAAGCTGTGCTGCGCCACGATCAGGAAATCGTGCATGTCCTCGGCGGAAGCGGCGCGTCGCCGCGACAGACGCGCGACCGCACGCCGCTTGATGGAGCCCAGCCCGGCACGCCCGGCCACGCCGGCCCGGCCGGCCAACTGGGCCAGCGGCGCCAGGCGGCTCAGCACTTGACCCCCACGTGCAGGGCGACGATGCCGCCGGCCAGCTTGTGCACATCGACGTGTGCGAAGCCGCTGGCCTGCATCATGGCCTTCAGCGTGGCCTGGTCCGGGTGCATGCGGATGCTCTCGGCCAGGTAGCGGTAGCTGTCACCGTCACCGGCGATCAGCTTGCCCATGGCCGGCATGAAGCTGAACGAGTACCAGTCGTAGGGTTTTTGCAGAACTGCGGCGGGCTTGGAAAACTCCAGCACCAGCAGCCTGCCGCCCGGGCGCAGCACGCGGCACATCTCGGTCAGCGCCGCTTCCTTGTGCGTCATGTTGCGCAGGCCAAAGGCCACGCTGACCAGATCGAAACCGGCCTGGGTCGAGCCGCTGGCTGAACTGCTGACCGAGCCGCTAGCAAAAGGCAGGTGTTCGGCGTCGCAGGCTGCAGTAGGCAGCACCAGGCCTTCGTCCATCAGGCGGTCACGGCCCGTGCGCAACATGGCTTCGTTGATGTCGGTCAGCACGACGCGGCCGCTGGCACCGGCGCGACGGGCGAAAGCCCGCGCCAGGTCGCCCGTGCCACCGGCAATGTCCAGCACCTGCATGCCCGGCTGCACATTGGCCACAGCCACGGTGTAGGCCTTCCAGGCGCGGTGCAGGCCCATCGACAGCACGTCGTTCATGACGTCGTAGCGCGAGGCCACGGAGTCGAAGACACCGCGCACTCGGCGTGCCTTGTCGGTTTCGTCGACGCTCTGGTAGCCGAAATGGGTTTGTGCCACGGCAGGGTCCGACCCGGGCTCAGTGGCTGCTGCAGGCGCTGCCTGGAGCCTGGGGCATGGACGCGTCGCGGCTGACGTCTGCGGCGGCCAGGCGGGATTCGTACTGCTGCCAAAGCTGGGCCTGGTCTCGTCCCAGGTGGTAGAGGTAGTCCCAGGAAAAGATGCCACTTTCGTGGCCGTCAGAAAAACGCGGCTGCACGGCGTAATGGCCAACGGCGGCGATGTCGTCGATGCCGATCAGCCGCTTGCCGGTCTGCAGCACCTCCTGCCCGGGGCCGTGCCCTTGCACCTCGGCCGACGGCGAGTACACCCGCATCAGCTCGAAGGGGATGCTGAAGGCCGCGCCATCGTCGAAAGCCACCTCCAGCACACGCGAGGCCTGATGCACGGTCAGTGCCGTGGGGGTGGGGGTCTTGCTGTCGAGGCCGGCCATGTGAAGAAGTGTAGTGGCGGGCCGTGCCACCCTGCCGTGAAAAGGCCCTAGGCGCATGCGGCCCGGCTACACCAGCACCCGCTCGATGCCGCCCTGGTTGGCTTGCGCCACGTACTTGGGCATCCAGTCCTCGCCCAGCATCACACGCGCCATCTCCACGACGATGTAGTCAGCCTCGAGCAGGCCGCTGTTCAGATCGTCTTCGAAGCGCTTCAGGCCTTGCAGGCAGCTGGGGCAACTGGTCAGAATCTTCACATTGGCTTGCGCCGCACGGCTCAGATCCGGGTTCTTGGCCATCATCGCGCGCAAGGCTGTTTCGCCACTGCGCAGTTCTTCTTCCTTGCGAAAGCGCACCTGCGTGCTGATGTCGGGCCGTGTCACGCCAAGGGTGCCGCTTTCGCCGCAGCAGCGTTCGTTCTTCAGCACGTTGGGGCCCACCAGCGCCTTCACGGTCTTCATGGGTTCCTGCAGCTTCATGGGGCTGTGGCAGGGGTCGTGGTACAGGTAACCGGCGTGCTGGCTGGTGTCGAGCACGATGCCTTTTTCGAGCAGGAACTCGTGGATGTCGACGATGCGGCAGCCCGGGAAGATGTCCTCGAACTTGTAGCCCTGGAGCTGGTCGTAACAGGTGCCGCAGCTCACCACCACGGTCTTGATGTCCAGGTAGTTCAGCGTATTGGCCACGCGGTGGAAGAGCACCCGGTTGTCGGTGATGATCTTCTCGGCCTTGTCGGCCTGGCCGCTGCCACGCTGCGGGTAGCCGCAGCACAGGTAGCCGGGCGGCAGCACGGTCTGCACACCCGCATGCCACAGCATGGCCTGGGTGGCCAGGCCCACCTGGCTGAACAGGCGTTCAGAGCCGCAGCCCGGAAAATAGAACACCGCCTCGGTGTCCGCTGTGGTGGACTTGGGGTTGCGGATGATGGGGACGTAGTCCTTGTCCTCGATGTCCAGCAGCGCACGAGCGGTTTTTTTGGGCAGGCCGCCGGGCATCTTCTTGTTGATGAAGTGAATGACCTGTTCCTTGATGGGTGCAGCGCCCAGCGTGGCCGGCGGCGCCGCGGTCTGCTTGCGTGCAGCCGGTTTCATGAGGCCGTTCAGGAAGCGCTGCGCCTTGAAGCCCAGGCCCACCATCGCGCCGCGCATCAGCTTGATGGCCTGCGGGTTGGTGGCGTTGAGAAACATCATGGCGGCCGTGTTGCCGGGCCGGAAGCTCTTTTTGCCCATCTTGCGCAAGAGGTTGCGCATGTTCATGGTGACGTCGCCGAAGTCGATCTTCACCGGGCACGGGCTCTCGCACTTGTGGCACACGGTGCAGTGGTCGGCGACGTCTTCGAAGTCTTCCCAGTGCTTGACGCTGACCCCGCGCCGCGTCTGCTCTTCGTACAAGAAAGCCTCGATGAGCAGCGACGTGGCCAGGATCTTGTTGCGCGGGCTGTACAGCAGGTTGGCACGTGGCACGTGCGTGGCGCACACGGGCTTGCACTTGCCGCAGCGCAGGCAATCCTTGATGCTGTCGGAGATGGCGCCGATATCGCTTTGCTGCATGATCAGCGACTCGTGGCCCATCAGCCCGAAGCTGGGTGTGTAAGCCGCACTCAAGTCGGCGTGCCGTGATTCACCCATGGCACCCCGCAGCAGCTTGCCCTTGTTGAAGCGGCCCTCGGGGTCGACACGGTGTTTGTAATCGGCGAAGGACGCCAGTTCGTCATCGCGCAGGTATTCGAGCTTGGTGATGCCGATGCCGTGCTCGCCGCTGATCACACCGTCCAGCCGACGCGCCAGCGCCATGATGCGGGCCACCACTTCGTGTGCCGTTTGCAGCATCACGTAGTTGTCGCTGTTGACCGGGATGTTGGTGTGCACGTTGCCGTCTCCGGCGTGCATGTGCAGCGCCACCCACACGCGGCCGCGCAGCACGTCCTTGTGGATGCGACGGCATTCGTCCAGCAACTGCGTGAAGGCGCTGCCCGAAAACAGCTGCTGCAGGGGTTTGAGGATCTGCGTCTTCCAGCTCGCGCGCAGCCGCCAGTCCTGCAGCAAGGCAAAGCAGGTCTCGCCCGAGTCCCGCTGCGTCACGTCCAGTTCGTCCAGCCAGTGCTGCCACAGCGCACGCACCTCGGCCAGCAACACCAGCGCCTGCTGCACCCGGTCCTCGAAGAGCTCGGCGCTGGGGATCTCGCCCGCGTCGTCGCTCTTGCCCAACGGCAGCTTGCCCCGCATGAAAAAGGCCTGAAGCGCGCCCACCAGTTCGAGCTTGTTGCGCAGGCTCAGCTCGATGTTGATGCGCTCGATGCCTTCGGTGTACTCGCCCATGCGGTGCAGCGGAATCACCACGTCTTCGTTGATCTTGAAGGCGTTGGTGTGCTTGGCGATAGCCGCGGTGCGCTTGCGGTCCAGCCAGAACTTCTTGCGCGCATCGGCGCTCACCGCCACGAAACCTTCACCGCCGCGGCTGTTGGCGATGCGCACGACTTCGCTGGTGGCATGCGCCACGGCGTTTTGATCGTCGCCCACGATGTCGCCCACCAGCACCATCTTGGGCAGGCCGTTGCCAGACAGCGCACGCTTGCTCTTGGTGGCGTAGCCCACGGCTTTCAGGTAACGGTCGTCCAGGTGCTCCAGGCCGGCCAGCAACACGCCTTGCGACTTCAGGCCGAACAGGTAGTTCTTGATGTCGACGATGCTGGGCACCGCGTCCTTGGGATTGCCAAAGAACTCCAGGCACACCGTGCGCACGTGTTGGGGCATGCGGTGCACGACCCAGCGTGCGCTGGTGATGAGCCCGTCGCATCCTTCTTTCTGGATGCCCGGCAGGCCAGCCAGGAATTTGTCGGTGACGTCCTTGCCCAGGCCTTCCTTGCGGAACACACGGCCCGGGATGTCCAGCCTTTCGGTGCGTTCGAGCTTCTTGCCCGTGGCATCGAAGTAGCGCAGTTCGAAGCTGGCCACTTCGACGTCGTGGATCTTGCCCAGGTTGTGGTTCAGGCGCGTGACTTCCAGCCACTTGGCCTGCGGCGTGACCATGCGCCACGACGCCAGGTTGTCCAGCGCCGTTCCCCACAGCACGGCCTTCTTGCCACCGGCATTCATGGCCACGTTGCCGCCGATGCAACTGGCCTCGGCGCTGGTGGGGTCCACCGCAAAAACATAACCCGCACGCTCGGCGGCATCGGCCACCCGCTGCGTGACCACACCGGCTTCGCTGTAGACCGTGGCCACGGGCTGGTCCAGGCCGGGCAGGGACACCAGCTCCACCTCGCTCATGGTTTCGAGCTTTTCGGTGTTGATGACCGCACTTTTCCACGTCAGCGGCACGGCGCCACCGGTGTAGCCGGTGCCACCGCCACGCGGGATGATGGTCAGGCCCAGTTCGATGCAGCCGCCTACCAGGGCCGCCATCTCGGCTTCGCTGTCGGGCGTGAGCACGACGAAGGGGTACTCGACACGCCAGTCGGTGGCGTCGGTGACGTGCGAGACGCGGCTCAGGCCGTCGAACTTGAGGTTGTCCTTGGCCGTGGTTCGACCCAGCACCCGGCGTGTCACCTTGCGCAGGTCCCAGACCGCGCGGAAGTGCGCCGAAAAGGCCTCGACCGCCAAGCGCGCGGCAGCCAACAACTCGCCCACCATCAGGTCGCGCCCCGCGTCCACGTCCGGCGTGCGGCGCTTCTGCACCTCGCCCAGCCGGTGATGCAGCGCGTCGATCAGCATCTGGCGACGGCGCGGGTTGTCCAGCAAGTCGTCTTCGAGGTAGGGGTTGCGCTGCACGACCCAGATGTCGCCCAGCACCTCGTACAGCATGCGTGCGCTGCGGCCGGTTCGACGCTCTTCGCGCAACTGCAGCAGGATTTCCCAGGCCCGCACGCCCAGCAGCCGCAGCACGATTTCGCGGTCGGAGAAGGACGTGTAGTTGTAGGGAATCTCGCGCAGGCGTGGCGCGGCTTCTAGCCCATCGCTGGTGTTGTCGCCAGCATCGGCCAGGGCGGGATCGGCCAGGATCAGAGGTGCACTCATAGGGTAACTGCGGATGTTAGCCCAGGGCCAGCTCGCAGGCTGCAGCAAGGGCAGCGCAGTGCCGGCCGCACGCACATTCAGGCGACGTGCGGCGGGTAACTCCCGTTGCCGGGTGCGCCCTTCCGTGACAGAAACGCAGTTGTCACACGCCGGGCCCACACTGGCGGTTTTTTGCTTGCACGCAAGCTTCAAGTTGGAGATCAAATGAGACTCAAGGTTCTTGCCCCTACCCTCACGGCCCTGGCCGCCTTTGTGGCCATGCCCGCCCATGCCCAGGTTGAGATCCAGTGGTGGCACTCGATGAGTGGCCAGCTTGGCGAATGGGTCAACGGCCTGGCCGCCGACTTCAATGCCAAGCAGAAGGACTACAAGGTCACGCCCACCTTCAAGGGCACCTACCCGGAATCGTTTGCAGCAGCCATCGCAGCCTTCCGTGCCGGCAACGCGCCGCACATCCTGCAGGTCTTCGAGGTAGGCACCGCCAGCATGATGGCCAGCAAGGGCGCCATCGTGCCGGTGAACGAAGTGATGAAGACGGCTGGCGTGCAGTTCGATTCTTCGGTCTACGTGCCTGCCGTGTCGGGCTACTACACCGCGCCCAACGGCCAGATGCTGAGCCTGCCCTTCAACAGCAGCACGACCGTCTTCCACTACAACAAGGACGCCTTCAAGGCTGCCGGCCTGGACCCGGAATCGCCGCCCAAGACCTGGCCCGAAGTGGCCCTGGCTGCCGCCAAGCTCAAGGCCAGTGGCCACAAGTGCCCCTTCACCACCAGCTGGCAGAGCTGGACACAGCTGGAAAGCTTCAGCGCCTGGCACAACGTCGAGTTTGCCACCAAGCGCAACGGCTTCACGGGTCTGGACACCCGACTGGCCATCACCACGCCGCTGCACGTGCGCCACATCGAGAACCTGGCCAACATGTCCAAGCAGGGCCTGTTTGTCTACAAGGGCCGCAACAACAGCGCCGACGCGACCTTTGTTTCGGGTGAGTGCGCCATGACCACCGGCTCGTCGGCCCTTTACGGTGCCGTCAAGCGCAATTCAAAGTTCACTGGCGGCATCAGCACCCTGCCCTTCTACCCGGACGTGGTCGGCGCACCGCAGAATACGGTCATCGGCGGCGCCAGCCTGTGGGCCATGTCCGGCAAGAAGGTCGACGAGTACAAGGCCGTGGCCGCCTTCTACAAGTACCTGTCCGACCCCGACGTGCAGGCCAAGAGCCACCAGGGCACGGGCTACCTGCCGATCACCACGGCAGCCTTCGGCATCACCGAAAAGTCCGGCTTCTACAAGCAGAACCCGGGCACCGACGTGTCAGTGTCGCAGATGATCCGCAAGACCACCGACAAGTCGCGTGGCATCCGCCTGGGCAACTTCGTGCAGATCCGCACCATCATCGACGAAGAACTTGAACAGGTCTGGGCGGGCAAGAAAACGGCCAAGGAAGGCCTGGAAGCAGCCAAGAAGCGCGGCGACGAACAGCTCGAGCGCTTCCAGAAAGACAACAAGGGCTGAACTCAGGGCAAGCTCGCGCCCGCTGTCGCAAGGCAGCGGGCGTTCGTTTGGGCTCAGTTTTGGGCTGAGTTTTGGGCTGATGTTTGAGCTGATCGGGGGGGAACAACTTGGCCGTAGAGAAGCGCGTCCGCTTCAAGAGCTGGTGGCTGCCGTGGGTGCTGGTGGCGCCGCAGATGGCCATCGTGCTGGTGTTCTTCTTCTGGCCTGCGGGCCAGGCGCTTTTTCAAAGCGTGCTGCAGGAAGACGCTTTCGGCACCAGCTCTGAATTTGTCGGCATGCAGAACTTCCAGCGGCTCTGGGATGACGACACCTACCTGGCCTCTTTCAAGACTACGGCCGTGTTTTCGGTGCTGGTGGCCGGCATCGGCCTGACCCTGTCACTGCTGCTGGCGGTGATGGCCGACCGGGTGATCAAGGGCTCGGGCTTCTATCGCACCCTGCTGATCTGGCCCTACGCCGTGGCGCCGGCCGTGGCAGGTGTGTTGTGGCTGTTCATGTTTGCGCCTTCCATCGGCATCGTCAGCTTCTGGCTGCGCGCCATGGGCTTCGACTGGAACCACCTGCTCAATGGCAATCACGCCATGACGCTGATCGTGATGGCTGCGGTGTGGAAGCAGCTGTCCTACAACTTCCTGTTCTTTCTGGCGGGGCTGCAGTCCATTCCGAAGAGCCTGGTCGAAGCCGCCGCGATTGACGGCGCCGGCCCCTGGCGTCGGTTTTGGACGGTGCAGTTTCCGCTGCTGACGCCGACCACTTTTTTCCTGCTGGTCATCAACATCATCTACGTCTTCATCGACACCTTCGCCATCGTCGACGCGGCCACTTCGGGCGGGCCCGGCAAGGACACCGCGATCCTGGTCTACAAGGTCTACTTCGACGGCTTCAAGGCCATGGACCTGGGCGGCTCGGCGGCGCAGTCGGTGATTTTGATGGCCATCCTCATCGCGCTGACCGTGGTGCAGTTCCGCTACGTCGAAAAGAGAGTGAACTACTGATGAAGAGGGCCTCCTGATGGTCGAGAACAGGCCCCTGGCCAACGCCCTGTCGCACCTGGTGCTGGTGCTGGGCGTGCTGCTCGTGGCCTTCCCGGTCTACATCACTTTCATCGCCAGCACGCAGACGGCCGAGCAGATCGTGCAGAACGTGCCGATGTCGCTGCTGCCCGGCGACAACACGCTGCAGAGCTACAAGCTGGCGCTGCTGGGCGGGCAGACCGAGTACGGCAGCAAGATCCCCCCTGTGGCGCCGATGATGATGGTCAGCATGATCACGGCGCTGACCATCGCGCTGGGCAAGATCGCGATATCTCTGCTGTCGGCCTTCGCGGTGGTGTACTTCCGCTTCCCCGGCCGCACGCTGGTGTTCTGGATGATCTTCGTCACCTTGATGCTGCCGGTGGAAGTGCGCATCCTGCCCACCTACAAGGTGGTGTCCGACCTCGGGCTGCTGAACAGCTATGCGGGTCTGACCGTGCCGCTGATCGCCAGCGCCACCGCCACGTTTTTGTTCCGACAGTTTTTCCTGACCGTGCCCGATGAACTGGTGGAGGCTGCGCGCATCGACGGCGCAAGCCCGATGCGCTTTTTCTGGGACGTGCTGCTGCCGCTGTCACGCACGTCCATCGCGGCGCTGTTTGTCATCCAGTTCATCTACGGCTGGAACCAGTACCTGTGGCCGCTGCTGATCACCACCGACGAGAGCATGACGCCCGTGGTGCTGGGCATCAAGAAGATGATCTCTGGCGGCGACGCGGCCACCGAGTGGAATGCGGTGATGGCCACCGCCATCCTGGCCATGATTCCGCCGGCGCTGGTGGTCATGCTGATGCAGAAGTGGTTCGTCAAGGGCCTGGTCGATACCGAAAAGTAAACACGGAAAATCAGAGGCCAATATGGGTGCGATCGCACTGCGCAACGTCGAGAAGACCTACGGCTTCGGGCCGAAGGCCGTGAAGGTGATCCACGGTGTCAACGCACAGATCCCGGACGGCGAATTCATCGTCATCGTCGGCCCCAGCGGCTGCGGCAAGAGCACGCTGCTGCGCATGGTGGCGGGGCTGGAAGAAATCACCGCGGGCGAGATCGACATCGGCGGCCGTGTCGTCAACCAGCTCGAACCGTCCGAGCGCGATATCGCGATGGTGTTCCAGAACTACGCGCTGTACCCGCACATGACGGTCTACGACAACATGGCCTATGGCCTGAAGATCGCCAAGGTGCCCAAGGCCGAGATCGAGGTGCGGGTACAGAAGGCGGCCAAGATCCTGGAGCTCGGCGGCTTGCTGGAGCGCACGCCGCGGCAGCTGTCGGGCGGCCAGCGCCAGCGTGTGGCCATGGGCCGGGCCATCGTGCGCCAGCCACAGGTGTTCTTGTTCGATGAGCCGCTGTCCAACCTGGACGCCAAACTGCGTGCCCAGACGCGGCTCGAGATCCAGAAGCTGCACGCCGAACTGGGCGTGACTTCGCTCTTCGTCACCCACGACCAGGTCGAGGCCATGACGCTGGCGCAGCGCATGATCGTCATGAACGGCGGTCGCATCGAACAGATCGGCACGCCAGAACAGGTCTACGGCAAGCCCGAGTCCATCTTCGTGGCCGGCTTCATCGGTAGCCCGCCGATGAACCTGCTCAAGGGGCAGGCCGACGGCTCGCGCTTCACCATCGGGGGCCAGACGCTGCACCTGCCGGCGCCCGCGCCGCGCGCAGGCGAACTGCTGCTGGGCGTGCGTCCGGAACATGCCGAACTGTCCAGCAGCGGCTGGCCGATGCAGGTGGACATGCTGGAGATGCTGGGCGCCGAACGGCTGGTCTACGGCCGCCTGGGTGACTCGGCATTCACGCTGCGCATCGAGGCCGTGCTGACGCCGCCGAGGCATGGCGACACGGTCTACCTGCACGTGGATGCGCAGCAGATGCACTGGTACGACCCGGCCACGGGCCGCCGCGTCTGACGTCGGGCCTTGCAACGCATCTTGGCCGTGAAGCCCTGGCCCCTGCCCTTTTGGATTGCACATCGCGGTGCAGGCAAGCTGGCGCCGGAAAACACCCTGGCCGCCTTCCGTGTGGGCGCATCTTTTGGCTACCGCGCCTTTGAGTGTGACGTCAAACTCAGCAGCGACGGTGTGCCCTTCCTGCTGCACGACGCAACCCTGGAGCGCACCACATCGGCCACCGGCACCGCCGGTGAAAAGCCCTGGGCCGAGCTGTCTCGGCTGGACGCCGGCGGCTGGCATTCGCGCCAGTTCGCGGGGGAACCGATGCCCAGCCTGGATGCGGTTGCACGTTACGTGCAGCGCAACCACTTCGCGCTGAACATCGAGATCAAGCCCACACCTGGACTGGAACGCAAAACGGGCATCGCTGTTGGCGATGCCTGCACGGCACTGTGGCAAGGCGTGGACTCCCCGCTGCTGTTCAGTTCCTTCCGCCCCGATGCGCTGCAGGGCGCTCGCGAAGCCGCACCCGCCATCCCGCGGGCACTGCTGGTGGACACCTTGTGGGACGGCTGGTTCAACGTCGCCCAGTCGCTGGCCTGCGTGGCCGTGGTCACGAACTTCAGACTGATGGATGCAGCCCTTGCCGCGCAGCTGCACGGTGCCGGGCTGCGCGCGCTGTGCTACACGGTCAATGAGCTGGTAGAAACACGCCGGCTCCAGGCCTTGGGCATCGACGGTCTCATCACCGACGCGGTGGACCGCTTCTCGCCGGCCAGCAGTTTCATCGCCTGATCAGCCGGCGGGCCGCACGTCCGCTTCCAGGCCCAGCCATTCCGATTCACGTTCGGCCTCGGGCAGGGTCTTCAGCTCGCGAATGAGTGGCAGCCGCCAGGCCACGATCACCAGCAGCAGCGTCACGCCGCCAGCAAACCCCAGCGCCGCACGCAGGCCCACGGCCTCGCCCAGCCAGCCGCCCAGCAGCGCTCCCGGGCCCGCCGCCAGCAGGGACAGCCAGCGCATGGTGGCCGTCATGCGGCCCAGCAGCGGCACAGGGGTCACGGCCTGGCGCAGCGCCAGGAAGTTGATGAAGATGAACACCGCGCCGGTGGTGAACATCATCAGCATCACGGCAAAAGCGGCCACGCCCCAGGCGTTGGCTGGCGCCACCGCCAGCAGCGCCCAGCCCGCACCGGTGATCAGGTAGCCCACCACCAGGCAAGGCCCGGGGCCGATGCGCTGGCTGACACGACGGCCCAGCACGCTGCCGGTGATGGTGCCCACACCCATGCCCATGTAACACAGGCCCACGGCGTGTTCGCTGAGGCCCAGCGTGCGCGTGGCAAACAGGATCTGCACCACCAGCGCCGCGTAATGGCACATCTGCCACACGGCCATCAGCACCGCCAGCGTGACCAGCAGCCGGTTGGACAGCACAAAACGCAGGCCCACCATCAGGTCGCGGCCGAAATGCTTGAACGTGTCACCCGGGGGCCGTGTGTCAAGCCTTTCGTGGATGTTGATGCCCCGCAGGATCAGCGCGCTGCCCAGCAGCAGCACGGCGTTCACCAGCAGTGCCAATGGCGCGCCGAAGATCTTGATCAGCGCACCGGCCAGGCCAGGCCCCAGGACCTCGGCACCCGAGGTGGCGAGCGCATTCTTGGCGTGCGCTTCCACCAGGCGTTCACGTGCCACCACCTGCGTCAAGACGATCTGCGCGGCCGTGCCGGCCACGGTGTGCACCAAGCCGATGACAAAGCCGATGCCATACAGCCAGCCCATGGTCAGCCAGCCCAGCCACCAGGCCAGCGGCACGCTGATGGCGCACACCGCCACCAGGGATTCGCCCCACACGTAGACCGGCAGCTTGCGCACACGGTCCAGCCACACACCCGAAGGCAGGCTGAACAGCAAGAAGGGCGACAGCTCGATGGCGGTGAGCAACCCCATCTGCATGGGCGTGGCCTGCAGCAGCACCGCGGCCGTCAGCGGCAGCGCCAGCATCATCACCTGATTGCCGAACGAGGCGGTGAGGATGGAACCCCACAAGCGCCGGTAGGCCGGGTCGTTGAGCAGGTCGCCCGGGGGCAGCCGAAAGGACAGGGCCAGGTTCAAGCGCCGCACAGGGGGTTGCAGGTGCAATTCACGTGCAGGCATTGTAGGCAAGCGACGTCTTGCCGCTGGCCTTGCCGCTGGCTTGCCGCTGGCTTGCAGCTGGCATGCGGCTGGCGCTGGCAAGGTCCTTCGTGCGACGATGGTGCGATGAGCCCGACACCGCCCAGAACCTCATCATCGAGCCAGCCCTTGCAGACCGCTCGCAGCGTGGCCCGGGCCCTGATGCTGACCTGCACGGTTGCGGTGGGCGCAACGTGCGCCTCGTCGTGCACGGCCTCTCAACCGGCCGCTGGCGCCCGCACCTCCAAGCCACCGACAGCCTCAGCGCTGGTGGGCGATGCCGCGTGTGCACAGGACACAGAATGCCACACCCTGCCCCTGCCTGACCAGGCCTGTGGCGGGCCTCAAGGCTGGTTGGCGTATTCGACACGAGGAACCGACGTCCAGCAACTTCGTCAGGCGCTGCAGCAGGAAAGCAGCGCAAAACCCACGGCAGCGGTCTCCACTTGCGGGGTCGTGCCAGACCCAGGCGCGAGGTGCGTACGCGCCAACGACAGTCCCGCCACCGTTTTGGGCCGTTGCCGCTTGGGCGGCCCCGCAAACGGCGCCCCCTCACGCTGAATCACTGACCGCCGGGGCTGGATTTGTGTCGCCGCGCGCCAAGTGCGGCGCACATGCCCATGCAGACGGCTGGGGCTTCAGCGGGCTAACCCGATGTCGGCACGGTTGACAGTGCCGCAACTTTCCGGGCCCTTGAAACAGCTCGCGCCAGCGCAGCAAGCGGGTCGACACCGGGCAAAACCCATTCTTTGGCCTGGCACGGCACGCAACGTGCTGTGGGTTTGTCATCCTTGTCGTGATGACCCCGATTCAAGGGGTCGATCGAGAGGTCAGGCAAAGCCCCAAATGACAGCACGGGCGCGAGCTGCTACCCACAGATTCGTACCGGCTGCTGGCGTCTTTCAACCCTAGGAACGAGGTCGTCCTTTCATGCACACCAAACAATTCTTCAAACCATTGGCGCAGGCCCTTGCCATTGCTTCGCTGGCCGGCTCGGCGCTGGCCGCGCCAGTGGTCTACAACGAAACCAACACCGGGGACTTGGTCGGCGGCGCCGAATCGGCGGGCGATGCATCAGGCGGCCTCGTCATCAACGGCATGCTGCTGGACGGCCGTGGTGGGTTTGCCCCCAACCTGGTGGACCTGTTCAGCTTCACCGTCACCGCAGCGGGCCATTACCTGGTCAACAGCTTCGGCAGTGACATTGCCGACCCTTCGCTGTTTCTGTTCGATGGCCTTGGCAACGGCATCTACTGGAACAACGACGCTTCCCTCGCGTCGGTCGATACCCAGTCCGCCTTCGGCGTCGACCTGGCTGCCGGCATGTACCACATCGCGCTGTCCTGGTATGGCATGGATGCCGCCGATGGCATCGGTTCCATCTTCGACACCCTGGGCAACGAAGGTGGTCCCTTGCCCGGCGCCGGTGCGCTGGCCAGCTGGACTGACTTCTCCGGCCTGACCACGTGGGACCTTACGGCCTACAACATCAATATCAGCCTGCGGGTGCCCGAGCCAGGCGCGCTGGCCTTGAGCCTGGCAGCGCTGGGCCTGATGGCAGGCGCCATGCGCCGGCGCCAGGCGCTGGCTGCCTGAAGCTGGCCCGGGAGCCCGTTGCATGACCCGGCCGGCGGCAATGGTTTCGCCGTCGGCCACTTCGGGCGCACCGCCACAAGCGATCGCCGTGCACTGGCTCGCGGGCAAGCCCCAGTAGCCACCGTTGCAGATCACAACAGACTGACCCTTTGTCTCGAGGAGATTCCATGAACCAGCTGACACGATTGGCCGCCGCCACCCTGGCGCTTTGTGCCACCACCTTGGGCGCACAGGCGCAAATCCAGCCCGTCAAGTCGGGTGTCAAGGCAGCGCCGGCAGGCGCCACAGCCGCAGGCGTTCCGGTGGCCCCGGGGCAACGCGTCAACGCCATTGCCTTCCTGGCCGACAAGCCGCTGGCCGTTGCGCTGACCGCCGCCCGTGCACCTGGAGCCGCCCGCAAGTCGGTGCCCTGGACGGCACAACAGCAGCGCGATTACAGCGCTGCGCTGAAGGCCAAACAAGGCGCCGTGATCAGCGCCGCCCAAGCCCTTGGCGCCGAGGTGCTGGGCCAGCTGACCAATGCCAGCAACGGCGTCCTGATCTCCATCGATGCGGGCCAGTTGGGCGCGCTGGCGCAGTCTGCATCGGTGGCCGGCGTGATGTTGGTCGAAGACTCCCCCATGGCACTGGCCACCACCACCGCCTACGTCGGCGCCAACGCGGTGCGCAGCCGCTCACCATCGATCGACGGCACGGGCGTGCGGGTTGCTGTGCTCGATTCAGGCATCGACTTTACCCACTACAACCTGGGCGGTGCCGGCACGGTGGCCGCCTACAACTCTGCCTACGGCCCGCTGGGCACACCCACGGCTGCCAACCCGCGCGGCTGCCAGCCAACCCCACAAAACACCAGTGCGCCCACGTTCACCGGCAAGGTCATCGGCGGCTATGACTTCGTGGGTGATGCCTGGCCCAATGCGGCGCTGGCACCCGACCCCAACCCGATCGATTGCCAGGGCCACGGCACCAACGTGTCCGACATCATCGCCGGACGCAGCGCCGACGGCATCTGGCAGGGCATGGCGCCGGGTGCTCAGCTCATTGGCGTGAAGGTGTGTTCGGCCGTTGCCACCAGTTGCTCGGGCCTGGCCATCCTTCAGGCCCTGGACTACGCGCTGGACCCCAACCAGGACGGAGACCTGTCCGACGCTGTGGACGTGGTGAACATGTCGCTGGGCGCGAACTTCGGTCAGCGCGAGAACCCGTCATCGTCCGCCACGTCCAACGTGGTGCGCTTCGGCACCGTCGTCGCCGCATCTGCCGGCAATGGCGGCAACGTGCCTTACATCAACGGCTCGCCTTCTTCATCTCCTGAAGCCATTGCCGTGGCCCAGACGCATGTCACTGGCCAGTTTGTCTACCCCTTGACCACCTCACCGGGCGGCACCACGACCAACACCACCTGGCTGGCCTGGACTGCAGTGCCCGTGGCCGACATCAGCGGCACCTTGGGTGTGGACCCCAACGTGACGAATGCCGGCTGCGCTGCCTACACACCCGGCTTCTTTGCCGGCCAGGTGGCGCTGATCCGCCGTGGCGCGTGCAGCATCTCGACCAAGGTCGTGAATGCGGCGGCTGCTGGTGCCCTCGGTGTGGTCATTGACGACAACGTGGTCGCCGCCGATCCGCCGCCCTTCAGCGACGGCGGCGACCCCGGCGCGCGGCCCACCAGCATCGTCGTGACACAGGCGGTGGGCAACAGCCTGCGGGCATTGGCAGCGCCAGTGGCCGCCACGATTGGCTTCACCAACCGCATCAGCCTGAATGGCAGCATCGTTTCGAGCTCGTCGCGCGGCCCGAACCCGGGTTATTCACAGATCAAGCCCGACATCGGCGCACCCGGCGCTTCAGTCAGCGCCCGCGTGGGCACCGGCAACGGCACCTCGGTCTTCGGCGGCACCTCGGGTGCTGCGCCGGTGGTGGCCGGCGCAGCCGCGCTGGTGCTGCAGGCCCACCCGACATTGCAGCCGCACGAGGTCAAAGCGCGCCTCATGGGCGCGGCCGACAACGTGATCTACACCAACCCGGCGGCGCTGCCCGGCGAGCTGGCTCCGATCACGCGCATCGGCGCCGGTGAAGTGCGTGTGGTCGGTGCCATCGACAACAGCACGGTGATGTGGGAGAGCACCAACCCCGGTGCCAATTCCTTGGCCTTCGGCTATCAGCCCACCAGCGGCAACCGTGTCCTGCGCAAGCGCGTGATCGTGCGCAACTACAGCAGCACGGCCAAGACCTATACCGTGGGCACGTCTTATCGCTACGCCGACGATCAGGCCAGTGGGGGTGTGAGCCTTTCCGTGCCGGCCACCGTCTCGGTACCGGCCAACTCGTCCACAGCCTTCAACGTGCAGATGAGCATCAACCCGGCTGGTCTGCCCGAGTGGCGCACCACGGGTGTCAACGGCGGCACCGGTGGTGCAAACGGCGCCATCCTGGGCCGGGTCGAGTACGACGGATACCTGACCCTGAACAGCGGTGGAGAAACCGTGCGCATGCCCTGGCATGTGATGCCGCGTCGTGCCCACAACGCGGTCACGGCTTCCAGCGTGACCCTGAGCGCGGGTGCCGGAACGCTGGGCATCAGCAACTTGGCCAGCACCACGGCCGCGGTGGTGGAGGTGTTTGCACTCACCGGCACAAGCCCGCAACTGCCGTACGCCAGCCTGCCCGGCCCTGGCGACTCTTTTGCTGCACCCGACCTGCGTGCGGCAGGTGTGCGTGGTGTCAACACTGGCAGCGGTGCCAACTCTGGCGCGCAGTTTGCGGTGTCGCGTTTTGACGCGACGAGCACGCCCAATCAGAACCTGACGGTTCGAGTGCTCATCGACACCAACCAGGACGGCATCAACGATTGGCAGATCACCGCATCCCGCAGCACTGGCAACCAGAGCCTGGCCTTCCTGCAGCGCCTGACCAGCTGTGTGCCGGCCACCAACTGCCCGAGTACGGCTTTCTTCTTCACTACGGCCGATCTGAACAGCAGCAACTGGATCCTCACGGTGCCCACACGCCCCACTTACGGAGGGACCGTGCAGACCGTGATCGACCCAGCGTTGCCTTTCAACTTCCGTGTTCAGGGCCTCGACAACTACTTCACCGGCGTGGTGTCGGACACGATCGGCTCGATGAGCTACACCCTGACCGCACCTCGTTTCGTGTCGGCCGCGGGTGACTCGCTTTCTGTGCCGGTGGGCTTCAGCGGCACGCTGCCGGTGGCCGCGGGCGCAGGTGGCGCAGCCGGTTCGCCTTCGCAAAGCGGCCTGCTGCTGATGTGGCAAGACGGCATGCCCGGACGTGAAGCCAGTGTCGTGCCTGTGAACTGATCGCGAAGGGCGATATCAGCAAGAAGGGTCGTGCCAAGGCACGACCCTTTTTTCTGCTTCGGAAGACGTCAAGACCTGTAGTCGGCGTTGATGCTCACGTAGTCGTGTGACAGGTCGCAGGTCCACACCGCGGCCTCGGCTTCGCCGCGGTGCAGGTGCACGCGGACCGTGATCTCGCTTTGTTTCATCACTTGCTGGCCGTCGGCCTCGCTATAGGCCGGGTGGCGGCCACCTTGCGTGACCACGTGCACGTCGTCCAGATGAAGATCAATCAGACTCTGATCCAGATCGTCAATGCCGGCATAACCCACCGCCGCCAGGATGCGGCCCAGGTTGGGATCGCTTGCAAAAAAAGCGGTCTTCACCAGCGGTGAATGGGCAATGGCGTAAGCGGCGAGCCGGCACTCGGCCTCATTGCGGCCGCCCTGCACCTGCACGGTGATGAACTTGGTGGCCCCTTCGCCGTCGCGCACGATGGCTTGTGCCAGTTGCTGCGCCACAGCCACCAACGCATCGCGCAGCGCGCGACCCGCGGCCGAGTCCAGTGAGGTGATGGCCGTGTGCCCTGCCTGGTGGGTGGCCATCAGGATGAAAGAGTCGTTGGTCGAGGTGTCGCCGTCTATCGTGATGCGGTTGAAGCTGAGGTCGGCGGCCTCGCGCAGCAGTGGGTCCAATAACGCAGGGGCAATCACCGCGTCGGTGGCCATGAAGCCCAGCATCGTGGCCATGTTCGGCCGGATCATTCCCGCACCTTTGCTGATGCCGGTGACCGTGACCAGGCGGCCGCCGATCTGCAGTTGCCGCGATGCCGCCTTGGGCAAAGTGTCGGTGGTCATGATGCCGCTGGCGGCATCGGCCCAGCCGTCTGCTGTGAGCGCAGCCTGCACGGCAGGCAGGCCGGCCACGATGCGGTCCACAGGCAGCGTTTCCATGATCACGCCAGTGGAAAATGGCAATACCTGCTGCGCCTTGATGCCTAGCAGCGCAGCTGCGGCTTCACAAGTCTGTTGCGCCCGGGCCAGGCCGTCTGCACCTGTGCCTGCATTGGCGTTGCCGGTATTGATGATGAGCGCCCGCACGCCCTGACCCTGCCGCAAGTGCTGGCGGCACAGCTGCACCGGCGCGGCGCAGAAGCGGTTTTTCGTGAACACACCAGCCACGGTGGTGCCAGGGGCCAACTCGAACAGCACCAGATCGCGCCGGTTGGCCTTGCGCACACCGGCCATGGCCACGCCGATGCGCACACCGGCCACAGGCAACAAGGACGCGGGATCGGGGGCTTGCAGATTGACGGGCATGGCGGCCTTCGGCTGTCGAATCGGGTGGCAAATCAGATGGGAAGTCAGATGCCCACATTTGTGTAGGCAGCGAACATCACCTGCTCGCCCAGGCGGCCCTGGGCATCACGTTCGTAATTGCGCAACACACCTTCGCGCTTGAAGCCCAGCGCATGTTCTGCGAAGTGCAGCGCGCGCAAGTTGTCGGCTTCGCTCAGGGCCTGCACACGCACCGCGCCCAACGCGAAGGCCAGGTCGACGCAGGCCAGTACCGCTTCGCGCATCAGGCCGCGACCGGCATTGAGCACGTCGCCCACATAGCCCACTTCACAGCGTGGGGCGTCGAGGTCCCAGCTGTGCAGGTCCACGCGGCCAACGTAGGCACCGCTGTCGCGTTCGAAGGCGTAGTAGGCCAGGCACTCACCCTGGGACCACATCTTCAGGTCGTAGTCGATGAAAGCCAGGCCCCAGTCGTCGTCGCGCAGGCGTTGAGCCCAGCCGATGTAGCGCAACCCCGGCAGGGACCGATTCAGGCTGGCCACAAATAGAGGTGCCAGCTCAGGGCGCGGCCCGAGCAGGTTCACGCGGCTGGCTGACAGTTCATTCGGCGCACGCGAGATGTCTTGCGGGCCCATCCTGGTGCCGTTCTCAGGCCAGCTTGCCGTGGCAGTTTTTGTACTTCTTGCCGCTGCCACAAGGACAGGGGTCGTTGCGGCCCACCTTGGGCACGGCACCGGCTGGGTCGTCATCCGGCAGGCCGGCACCGGCGCCGTGGCTGACGCTGCCGTCTTCGTTGGGGTGCGTGTAGGTCACCTTGCCCAGTTGGCCGGCCTGCTGTTCCAGCGCCAGCGCCGCTTCTGCGGCCTGGTCCTGGGTCTGGATGCGCACCGTCATCAGCGTGCGCGTGACTTCCATCTTCACCACGTCCAGCAACTGGCTGAACAGTTCGAAGGCCTCGCGCTTGTATTCCTGCTTGGGATTTTTCTGTGCATAACCACGCAAGTGAATGCCCTGGCGCAGGTAGTCCAGCGCCGCCAGGTGTTCGCGCCAGTGGCTGTCGATGCTCTGCAGCAGCACCATGCGCATGAAAGGCGTGAACTGCTCGGCACCCACCGCCTCGACCTTGGCCAGGAAGTGGGTGTCGGCAGCCGCCACCACCCTGTCCACGATGTCTTCATCGGTGGTGGAGTCGCTCTTCTCCACCACGTCCTGCAAGGGCACGTCCAGGTGCCATTCATCGCGCAGCACACGTTCCAGGCCCGGCAGGTCCCACTGCTCTTCCAGGCTGGCCGCGGGCACGTAGGTGTGCACGACGTCGGTCATGGTGCTCTTGCGCAGGTTGGTGATCTGCGCGTCCAGGTTGGCAGCTTCGAGGATTTCGTTGCGCTGCTGGTAGATGACCTTGCGCTGGTCGTTGCTGACGTCGTCGTATTCCAGCAGCTGCTTGCGGACGTCGAAGTTGCGCGCTTCCACCTTGCGCTGCGCACCTTCGATGCTGCGGTTGACGATGCCCGCTTCGATGGCCTCGCCCTCGGGCATCTTCAGCCGGTCCATGATGGCGCGCACGCGGTCACCCGCAAAGATGCGCATCAGCGAATCGTCCAGGCTCAGGTAGAAGCGACTGGCGCCGGGGTCGCCCTGGCGGCCGCTGCGGCCGCGCAGCTGGTTGTCGATGCGTCGGCTCTCGTGGCGTTCTGTTGCCACGATGCGCAAGCCGCCAGCGGCCTTGACCTGGTCGTGCAGCGCCTGCCACTCGTCCTTCAGCTGCTGCGCACGGGCCTGCTTGTCAGACGCTGACAGGCTGACGTCTTCTTCCAGGAACTGCACCTGCTTCTCGACGTTGCCACCCAGCACGATGTCGGTGCCGCGACCCGCCATGTTGGTGGCAATGGTGATGACACCCGGCCGCCCGGCCTGGGCCACGATCTCGGCTTCCTTGGCGTGCTGCTTGGCGTTGAGCACCTGGTGCGGCAGCTTGGCCGTGTTCAGCAACTCGGAGATGAGCTCGGAGTTTTCGATGCTGGTGGTGCCCACCAGCACCGGCTGGCCACGCTCGTGACAGTCGCGGATGTCGTGGGTGACGGCGTCGTACTTCTCTTTGGACGTCTTGTAGATGAGGTCGTTGTCGTCCTTGCGGATGGTGGGCCTGTTGGGCGGGATGACCACCGTCTCCAGGCCATAGATTTCCTGGAATTCATAGGCTTCGGTGTCGGCCGTGCCGGTCATGCCACCGAGCTTGCCGTACATGCGGAAGTAGTTCTGGAAGGTGACCGAAGCCAGCGTCTGGTTCTCGGACTGGATCTGCACGCCTTCTTTGGCTTCCACGGCCTGGTGCAGGCCGTCGCTCCAGCGCCGGCCCGTCATCAGGCGACCGGTGAATTCATCGACGATGATCACTTCACCGCCCTGCACCACGTAATGCTGGTCGCGGTTGTACAGGTTGTGTGCACGCAGGGCCGCGTACACGTGGTGCATCAAGGTGATGTTCGCCGGGTCGTACAGGCTGGCGCCTTCGGCCAGCAGGCCGGCCTGGGTGAGCAGGCTCTCGGCCTTTTCGTGGCCGGCTTCGGTGAGATAGACCTGGTGCGTCTTCTCGTCCATCGTGAAGTCGCCGGCCTCGATGACACCTTCGCCGGTGCGCGGGTCGGCTTCGCCGATCTGCTTCTTCAACGCCGGCACGATGGCGTTGATCTGCACGTACATCTCGGTGTGGTCTTCGGCCTGGCCGCTGATGATCAGCGGCGTGCGCGCCTCGTCGATCAGGATCGAGTCCACTTCGTCGACGATGGCGTAGTTCAGGCCCCGCGCCACGCGGTCGCGCACGTCCTGCACCATGTTGTCGCGCAGGTAGTCGAAGCCAAATTCGTTGTTGGTGCCGTAGGTCACGTCGGCGGCATAGGCCACCTGCTTTTCTTCGCGGCCCATGCCGGGCACGTTGACGCCCACGGTCAGGCCCACAAAGCTGTACAGGCGCCCCATCCACTCGGCATCGCGGCGTGCCAGGTAGTCGTTGACGGTGACCACGTGCACGCCCTTGCCGGCCAGCGCGTTCAGGTACACCGGCAGCGTGGCCATCAGCGTCTTGCCTTCGCCGGTGCGCATCTCGGCGATCTTGCCGTGGTGCAAGGACATGCCACCTTTGAGCTGGACGTCGAAGTGGCGCATCTTCAGCGTGCGCTTGCCGCCCTCGCGCACCACGGCAAAGGCTTCGGGCAGCAGGTCGTCCAGCGTGGCGCCCTTACCGACGCGGTCGCGGAACTCGTCGGTCTTGGCGCGCAGTTCGGTATCAGAGAGCTTCTCGAACTGCGGCTCGAGTGCATTGATCTGGTCCACCGTGCGCCGGTAGGTCTTCAGGAGGCGCTCGTTCCGGCTGCCGAAAATCTGGGTCAGGAACTTTGGAAGCATGCGGCGTCGGGGCTGGGTGATTCGGTGAAGCGTTGCACGTCAGGGCAAAAGTGACGGCGCAAGGGCTCCGGATGGGGGATGGTGGGGCCGCCGACGCCCAATTCAACAGGCTTCGACCGCGCCGATGCGCCCGGCTGCGCCATCTGCACTTGCGGCCCGTCGCGCGGTGGACGGCTTGAGCAGGTGGGCGCCGCCCGGGCACACAACCAATCGAGTTTAGCAGCGGCGCCAGCGACCCCGCCCGCCTGGGCTTCAGCGCTGGCCGGGCCGCGCCGCAAACTCCACCCTGGCCGCCACGGCCTGGCCCAGAAAGCGCGCCGGGTCTTGTGGCACACCCTCCAGCAGCACCTCGAAGTGCAGGTGTGAGCCGGTCGAGCGGCCCGTGTTGCCCACCTTGGCCACGAGTTGGCCACGTTTGACCAGCGCACCCACCTCGACTTCGATGCTGGAGCAGTGCGCGTAACGGGTGAGCAGACCGTTGCCATGGTCGATTTCCAGCAGCTGGCCGTAACCGGGGTGCCATTCGCGCGTGACCACCATGCCGCCCGCTGCTGCCAGGATGGGCGTGCCCACCTCGGCCGGAAAATCCAGCCCGGTGTGCAAGGCGGCGCGGCCGTTGAGCGGATCGGTACGGAAACCGAACCCCGACCCCACCGGCCCGATGACCGGTGGCGCGCTGGGCACCAGCAAGGCCGTCAGCCGGCTTTCCTGCAGGCGCGACTCGTAGTAGGTGAACAGGTCGGTGTGCAGGTCCGTGGCTTCGTCAAGGCCACTGACCAGCATCTGCATCTGTGCCAGCGAAGCCTTCGACAGCGCCTGCTCTACAGGCCAGAAGGGGCCGCCAGCACCCCCCGCACTGGCCGCACTGGCCGCACCACTGCTGCGACGCAGGGGCTTGATGTCCTCGGGTTTCATGCCCGCCAGGCCGGACACCCGATCTCCCATGGCTTCCAGCTTCACCAGCTTGGCCTGCATCTCGCCCACCTTTTGCGCCATCGCGTCCAGGTTTTCGCGCATGAAACGCTCGCGCTGGGCGATCTCGTCGCGCACGATCAGGCGCACCAGCGGGCTCACCACCGGCCAGCCCTCGCGTGCGGCTTTCAGGAAGATGAAGTGGTAGATGGCGCCCGAGGCGGCCATCAGCACCGCAGTCAGCGCCAACGCGCCCAGCACGATCTGCCAGCGCTGGAACTGCAGCACGCGTGTGCGCGCCATCGTGCCGTGGGTGATGAGCACTTGCATGGCTAGACTCTCCTCATGGCGTCGAAATCACCCCAGCCGCCGCGATTGCCACCGCTTTCACCGTCGCCGGCACCGCAGGTCAGCCAACAGCGCCTGGCCAAGGCCCTGGGCAGCAGCGAAGCGCTGGCTGCGCTGCTGCAGCGGGTGCGTGAATCGCGTGCTCGCTTCGACACCATCGCCCCCTTGTTGCCCGCCGCTCTGATGCAAGCGGTCAAACCCGGTCCACTGGACGACACCAGCTGGGTGCTGCTGGCCGCCCATGCATCGGCAGCGGCCAAGTTGCGCCAGATGGTGCCCGCACTGCAAGCCGCCCTGTCCGCCGCCGGCTGGTCCGGGCCGGTGATTCGGGTCAAGGTGACCAGCGCCCCCTGAACACCAGCCTGGGCTGGTGCCGGCTGTCCGAATCGAACGGACGACCTTCCGCTTACAAGGCGGGTGCTCTACCAACTGAGCTAAGCCGGCGGGGATGCAGATTCTAGAAGCGGCGCCGGTGCACTGCTGTTACTTGATGCGTGAGCGTGGATCGCTCATTCGATCCAGCACGCAGGTCGCTTACTTGATGCGCTTGAGCGATGGCCTGCCACCCGTTGGCGGCTGGCCCTTGGGGTCGGGCTCGGGTGTGTCGGGCGCGCGCCCCGGTGCAGGGGCCGCTGGCAGCAGCGTCGGCGCTGCGGGCGCTTCCGAGCCGGCTGCGGGCTCGGAACTGGCCAGGCGCAGGCCACGCGGACCGGGTGCTGCTTCACCACCCGGTGCGCCCACGACGGGCACACCCGTGGGCACGGGAAAGGCCATGCCCTGCCCGTTTTCACGCGCGTAGATGGCCACCACGTGGTCCACAGGCACGATGATCTCGCGCGTCACGCCTCCGAAGCGCGCCTTGAACTCGATGAACTCGTTGCCCAGCTGCAAGCCCGACGTGGCCTCGAAGCTGACATTGAGCACGATCTCGTTGTTCTTGACGTATTCCATGGGCACCTGCACACCCGCCGCCACGTGCACCGCCACATAAGGCGTGAAGCCGTTGTCGGTGCACCAGTCGTGCAGCGCCCGCAACAGGTACGGGCGGGTCGAACCGCCCTGTCCTTCGCTGCCCGAGATGCCCGACCTTGCCACCGAAGCAATCAGGCAGACGCCGCGGAACCGGCTTCGCCGGGCCGCTGGTATCGCCCCGCTGGGATGAGGCGGCGCATCTGCGCCTGGGGGGGGCTCATTTCCTCATGACTTTTTCGGACGGTGTCAGCGCTTCGATGTAGGCCGGGCGCGAGAAGATGCGCTCGGCGTACTTGAGCAGCGGAACCGCGTTCTTGCTGAGGTCGATGCCGTAGTAATCCAGGCGCCACAGCAGCGGCGCAATGGCGACATCGAGCATGCTGAAGTCGTCACCCAGCATGTACTTGTTCTTCAGGAAGATGGGCGCCAGCTGGGTCAGGCGGTCGCGGATCTGGTCGCGGGCCTTTTCCAGCTGTTTTTCGTTGGCCTTGACACCACGACCTTCGAGCAGGTTGACGTTGCTGAACAGTTCCTTCTCGAAGTTGAAGAGGAACAGCCGCACACGGGCGCGTGCCACGGGGTCACCGGGCATCAGCTGCGGGTGCGGGAAGCGCTCGTCGATGTACTCGTTGATGATGTGGCTCTCGTACAGGATGAGGTCACGCTCCACCAGGATGGGCACCTCGTTGTACGGGTTCATCAACGCGATGTCTTCGGGTTTGGCGAAGATGTCCACATCGCGAATCTCGAAGTCCATGCCCTTTTCGAAAAGCACAAAGCGGCAGCGGTGCGAATAAGGGCAGGTCGTTCCGGAGTACAGCACCATCATGGCGGGGGCCTTTCGTTATCTCTTCAACAAGCCAGCTGGGAGCCGGGGCCCGAGGCACGCGGCGCCGACAAAAGACAAACGCAGTGGGTGCTGGTCGCCCCCACTGCGCCGCAGGCCCGGGCCCTCACCTGTGGGTGAAGTCCGGGCCTGACCAGGACTACTTGACGTCCTTCCAAAATGACGCGTTCAGGCGCCATGCAATGACCGTGAACACGGCCAGGAACAGCAGCACCCACACCCCCAGGCGCTTGCGGTCGTTCTGGTTGGGCTCGGCCATCCACTGCAGGAAGGCCACCAGGTCGGCCACCGCCAGGTTGTAGTCGGCGGTGGACAGCGTGCCCGGCGTGATCTGCTCGAAGCCCTTGAACACTTGCACCGTCTTGCTGGCGTCGTGCGGGTCTTTTTCGTCAGCGAAGATGGCCCGCTGCTGGCCCTGCAGTTCCCACAGCACGTGGGGCATGCCCACGGTCGGGAAGGCCAGGTTGTTCCAGCCCGTGGGCTTGGTTTCGTCGCGGTAGTAGGTGCGCAGGTAGGTGTAGATGTAGTCGGCACCCGTTCCCTGGCCTGCGGCAGAACGCGAACGGGCGATCAGCGAGAGGTCGGGCGGCACCTTGCCGAACCAGTTCTTGGCGTCTCTCGGGTCGAGCGAGGTCTTCATCGTCTCGCCGACCTTGGCGCCCGTGAAGATCAGGTTGCTGGCAATCTGGTCTTCGCTCAGGCCGATATCGCGCAGCCGGTTGTAGCGCATGAAGGCCGCCGCGTGGCAGTTCAAGCAGTAATTGGCAAACAGCTTGGCGCCGTTTTGCAGCGCCGCCAGATCGGTGACGCGCTGGGCCGGGAAAGTGTCCCAGGCCACACCGCCACCGGCCGCCTGGGCTGGCGCCAGCACCGTCAGGCCGCTGAGCAGCGGCAACACAAACGCGAGGATGAATCTTTTCATGGGTAGGTGACTCCGCGCGCTCAATGCGGCTCGAAAGTGACGCGATCGGGCACGGCCTTGAACTCGCCCAACTGGCTCCACCACGGCATCAGCAGGAAGAAGCCGAAGTAAAACAGCGTGCCGGCCTGCGACACCAGCGTGCCGATGTCCGAAGGCGGCTTGATGCCCAGGTAGCCCAGCACGAAGAAGTTGATGACGAACAACGCATAGAGGTATTTGTTCCAGGTCGGCTTGTAGCGGATGGACTTCACCGGGCTGCGGTCCAGCCAGGGCAGCGGAAACATGATCATCACGCCCAGGCCCATGATCACCACGCCCCAGAACTTCGCGTCGAAGGTCTTGAGCAGAAAGATGGCGACCAGCGCGGCACCCAGCACCCCCACCTTCACGACCGTGGAAAAACCACCTTTCAGCACCGCCAGCACCGCGCCCAGCGCAACCAGCACCGCAAACACATTGACCAGCGGATCGGTCACGGCGCGCAGCATCGAGTAGTAGGGTGTGAAGTACCACACCGGCGCGATGTGCAGCGGGGTGGTCAACGGATCGGCCGGGATGAAGTTGTTGTATTCCAGGAAGTAGCCGCCCATCTCGGGCGCGAAGAAGATCACCGCAGTGAACAGCATCAGAAAGACGCTGACGCCCAGGATGTCGTGCACCGTGTAGTACGGGTGGAAGGGGATGCCGTCCAGCGGAATGCCCGTCTTCGGATCTTTCTTGGCCTTGATCTCGACCCCGTCGGGGTTGTTGGAACCCACTTCGTGCAGGGCGATGATGTGCGCCACCACCAGGCCCAGCAGCACCAGCGGCACGGCGATGACGTGGAAGGCGAAGAAGCGGTTCAGCGTGGCATCGCCGACGACGTAGTCGCCGCGGATCAGCAGCGACAGATCAGGGCCGATGAAGGGAATGGCGGCGAACAGGTTGATGATGACCTGCGCGCCCCAGTAGCTCATCTGGCCCCAGGGCAGCAGGTAGCCCATGAAGGCCTCGGCCATCAGGCACAGGAAGATCGCGCAGCCGAAGATCCAGACCAGTTCGCGCGGCTTGCGGTAGCTGCCGTAGATCATGCCGCGGAACATGTGCAGGTACACGACGATGAAAAAGGCGCTGGCGCCCGTGCTGTGCATGTAGCGCACCAGCCAGCCCCAAGGCACGTCGCGCATGATGTACTCGACCGATTCGAAGGCCTTGGCCGCGTCGGGTTTGTAGTGCATCGTCAGGAAGATGCCGGTGACGATCTGGATCACCAGCACCAGCAGAGCCAGGGCGCCGAAGAAGTACCAGAAGTTGAAGTTCTTCGGCGCGTAGTACTCGGACAGGTGCTCCTTGTACAGCTTGGAGGCCGGGAATCGGTTGTCCACCCAGGTCATCAGTTGCGTGCCCAGCGGCGCGCCAGCGGGTGCTTGCTTGAATTCAGCCATGTGTTGTTTGTCCTTGGCGCGGCAGCTGATCAGGCCTGGGTGAATTCACCGATGATCACGACGGTGTCCGACACATACCTGTGCGGCGGCACTTCCAGGTTGTCGGGCGCGGGCTTGTTCTTGTAGACGCGGCCGGCCAGGTCGAAGGTGGAGCCGTGGCAGGCGCAAAGAAAACCGCCGGCCCAGTCGTCGGGCAGCGAAGGCTGCGGGCCAGGCGTGAGCCGGTCGCCGGGCGAACAGCCCAGGTGGGTGCAGATGCCCACGCCGATAAAGTACTCGGGCTTGATCGAGCGGTGGGCGTTTTTTGCGTAAGGCGGCGTCGGGTACTGCGTGCGGACCGATGCCGGATCGGCCAGCTGCGGGTCGAGCTTGGCCAAGGCTTCCAGCTGAGCCGGCGTGCGGCGCAGGATCCACACCGGCTTGCCACGCCACTCCACCGTGAGCTTCTCGCCCGGCGCGATGGCGCTGATGTCCACCCGCACCGGCGCGCCCGCCGCGCGGGCGCGCTCTGAAGGCGCGAAAGTGCTGACGAAGGGCACTGCCACTGCGGCGCCGCCGATGGCGCCAGCACCACAGGTGATGGCGATCCAGGTGCGTCTGCCTTTGTCGATGCCGGGTGCAAGGGCACCCGCTGTGTTCTGGGCATCGCCGCTGATCGTGCCACTCATGCGTAACCTCTGGGTCTGAAGATGATTCGGGTCAACCCCGAATTCTAGCCGAGCCGCCTGCGCAGGCCCGGCAGTGGGGCCAGTACGGAAGTCAGTTGACTGCGTGGCAAGGCGCATCTATGTTCCGCCCCCACCTGACCCCACCAGACCAGACCCGACCAGACCCGACCGGCGGCCCGGTTGCCCAAGCGGCAGGTCGCCATCAACTGAACAGGAGAAAACACATGAGTTTCGGATCGGAGTTCAAGGAGTTTGCGGTCAGGGGCAACGTCATGGATCTGGCCGTGGGCGTGATCATCGGCAGCGCCTTCGGCAAGATTGTCGATTCGGTGGTGGGCGACCTGATCTTGCCGATCGTGGGCCGCATCTTTGGTGGCCTGGACTTCAACAACTACTTCATCCCGCTGTCCGGTCAGACCGCGATCACGCTTGTTGAGGCCAAAAAGGCCGGTGCGGTACTGGCCTATGGCAGCTTCATCACCATCGCCATCAACTTCATCATCCTGGCCTTCATCATCTTCCTCATGGTCAGGCAGATGAACCGCCTCAAGCGCGAAGCGCCGATTGCGCCCCCGGCGGCGACACCTGAAGACGTGATGCTGCTGCGCGAAATCCGCGACAGCCTGAAGAAATAAGCCTTTGCTTACACCCCGCTGCGGCAGGTACCCCTGCTGCAGCGGGCGCGGGGCGGGATGCCTTGCAGCATACTAGGCAGATGCCCTCAGGGGCGCTGCTGCATCCATGAAGCCGAACCCCGTTCACCGCTTGCCCGCAACGCTGGAAGCGGCCGTCCAGCGACTGAAGCTGGCGGCCCGCGAGGCCACCGAGCGCACGATCGAAAGCCTGGGCCTGGCTGCGCTGGCGGCCACCCACGCTTTCCAGCGTGACGGGCTGCTGGGCGCACAGTTCGAGCTCAACCGCAAGTCGGCTGTTTTTGTGCTCACCTTCAACGACGCCTTCGACGAACGTGTGGTGCGCGAACTCGGGCCCCGTTTGGCGCCGGGCGCCGCTGGAGCGGGCGCACCGTCCACCCGCTCAGAACCTGCAGCCACCAACTGGGACGCGCTGAGCCTGGTCGAAGACCGCGAGGTCGAAGCACAAATCTCCGCCGAACGTTTTGGCATGGAGATCGCACACGCCTGCGAATGGGAACTGCGCGAGCTGGACGCCTATGTGGCCACCGTGCTGGCCGAAGCCGGCGGCGAACGTGAACGCAATCCGCTGCGCCCCGATATCGTGGGCCACGCCATGATCCGTGGCATCGAGGCCGTGTCCGACCGCGCCGACGTGCGCAAGGTGCTGTCGTCCGAACTGAGCCGTTCGCTGGGCGCTTTGTTGCGCGGCACCTATGGCGCCATCGTCGCCGACTTCCGCCATGCGGGTGTGCAGCCGCTGGGCCTGACCGTGCGCCAGCGCCTGGGCGGTGGGCGTGACGGCGGCCCGGGTGAAAGCCTGCATGGTGATGAAGGCCCGGCCGTGAACCCGGCCGACAGCCGCCACGGCGGGCGCCGCTCAGGGTACGGTGGCCCCAGCAGCCAGAGCAGTCAATCGGGTTTCGGGACTTCGGTGCGCGCCGGCTACGGTTCGGGCCAGGGCGGGGGCTACGGCGGCGCAGGCGGCCGCACGCACGGTGGCAGCTATGGCGGCACCTCCAGCGGGACCAGCGGCGGCACGCCGCTGGGCCAGGTCGATCCCGCGCTGATGTCGCTGATCCGGCGCCTGGCGTTCTCCGAACCCTACGGCGTCACCGGCCCGGGTGCCGGTTACACCGACGTGGACGACGGCGGTTATGTCGGCCAGGCCCCGCCGCTGCAGAACCTGATCCACGCCCACCGCGAAGAACTGCGCCAGGCGTCCAAGGGTTCGCTCGATCACATGGTGATCGATGTCATCGGCTTTCTCTTCGACCAGATCCTGGCCGACCCCAAGGTGCCGCCGCAGATGGCGCGACAGATCGCGCGCCTGCAACTGCCCGTGCTGCGCGCGGCGCTGGGCGACAGCAGCTTTTTCTCGTCGCGCCGCCATCCGGTGCGGCGTTTCGTGAACCGCATCGCGTCGCTGGGATCAGCCTTCGAGGACTACAACGAAGAAGGTGCGCGCAACTTCCTGGTCAAGGTCAAGGCCCTGATCCACGAAGTGGTGGAAGGCGACTTCGACCAGATCGAGGTCTACGAAGCCAAGCTGGCCGCGCTGGAAGCCTTTGTCGCCGAACAGGCCAGCAGCGACGTGCAGGGCCAAGGCGGCGTGGCCGAACTGCTGAGCGAAAAAGAGGACGAACAGCGCCTGCGCCAGATGTACGCCGAGCGTCTGGCAGGTGACCTGAAGGACGTGGCCGCACCGGCCTTCGTGCGCGACTTCATCAGCCGCGTCTGGAGCCAGGTCATGCTGCGCGCCGCCACGCAGGGCGGGCCCGAAGGCGCCAACAGCGTGCAGGCACGGCGCCTGCGCCGTGCCTGCCGCGAGCTGATGCTGAGCGTGCAGCCCAAGGCCACGCCGCTGCACCGCAAGGCCTTTCTGGCCGAACTGCCCAAGCTGATGCAGGACCTGACCGAGGGCATGAACCTGATCGGCTGGCCCGACGCCCAGCGCCGCACCTTTTTTGGCCAGCTGATGCCGGCCCACGCTGATGCGCTGAAGAGCCCGGCCGCGCGCCAGCTGGACCTGAACATGATGGCGCGCCAGGTCGAAGGCGCGCTGGAACGGCCGGTGCCGTCGCGAGAAGAACTCAGGGCCTCGTCCGCGCTGCCAGTGCTCAACGACGAGATCGTGGCCCCCATGCTCAGCGCCGACGAAGCGCGGCGTGTGGGCCTGGTGGAAGAGTCGGCGGTGAACTGGAACGGCCAGATCGACATCGACCTGAGCGCCGGTGACGCCGTGCCCGCGCACCCCGAGCCTGCAGCACCGGGCCTGCCGGCCATCAGTGACGCACCGGAAGCCACTCAGGGTCGCGAACTCGCCGACCACGTGCAGATCGGCTTTGCCTACCAGATGCACGTGGCCGACAGCTGGCAGAAGGTGCGCCTGTCGCACGTCAGCCCGGGCCGCAGCTTTTTCATCTTCACGCATGGCGCCAAGCACAAAAAGACGGTGTCGCTGACCCAGCGCATGCTGGTGCGTCTGTGCGAAAGCGGGCGCCTGCGAGCCTTTGAAAATTCGACGCTGATCGAGCGAGCCACCGAACGTGCGCGCAGGCAGTTGGCCACGCTGGCGGCGCAGCCCCCGCGCGGCGCTCGCGCCTGAGTCTCCTAAGTCCGCACCGAGCCGGCGGCCGACAGCCGCCGCGCCATCTGCAACGCCGACACCAGGCTGGACGGGTCGGCCAGGCCGCGGCCAGCAATGTCGAAGGCGGTGCCGTGGTCGGGGCTGGTGCGTACAAAGGGCAGGCCCAGCGTGACGTTGACACCCTGCTCGACGCCCAGGTACTTCACCGGGATCAGGCCGTGGTCGTGGGTCATGGCCACCACCAGATCGAACTCGCCGCGGCGTGCGCGCATGAACACCGTGTCGGGCGCAAATGGGCCGCTGGCATCCAGGCCCTGGGCACGCGCGGCCTGCACCGCCGGGCCGATGATGTGACGTTCTTCGTCACCAAAGAGGCCACCTTCACCCGCATGCGGGTTGAGCCCAGCCACCGCCATGCGCGGTCTAGTCTGGCCCCAGGCCGCAGCCGCTTGGTGAGCGATGTGCAAGGTCTGCAACACGGCGTCGAAGGTCACGGCTTCGATGGCGCGGCGCAAGGACAGGTGGATGGTGACCAGCACCACGCGCAGTTCTTCGTTGGCCAGCATCATGCGCACCGGTGGCGGCGTGGCGCCGGCCTGGGCCGATGTCGCCAGCGCCTGCAGCATCTCGGTGTGGCCCGGGTAAGGCACACCGGCGGCCGCCAGGGCTTCTTTGTGGATGGGCGCGGTGACGATGGCCACGCCCTGCCCGGCCTGCACCAGGTGCACGGCGGCTTCGATGCAGCGTGCAGCCGCTGCGCCGTTGCGGCCGTCGATTGCACCTTGCGGCAGCAGGTGCAGGCCGGCGGGCCAGTCGGCCGGCTGCAGCACCGGCAGGCAGCCTGGCGGCACTGCCGCCAGATCGGCCGGTGAATCGATGCGCGCCACCAGGTGGGCGGGCAACGGTTCGGTCAAGGCACTGCCGGCGCGGCGCAGCACATCGACATCGCCGATCACCACGCAGCCTTGCAGGTGACCGCCATCGAATGCCTTGAAGATGATCTCCGGCCCGATGCCGGCCGCATCGCCCATGGTCAAGAGCATCGGCTTCACGCTGCCGCTCGCAGAGCTCGCGTCCGGTTTGCAGCGCACACCTGCGCGCAGGCGCAGTCGCGCGTCCTCATGCCGGATTCTCGATCTCGATGTGCAGGTGCTCCAGCCCCAGCTGTGCCGCCACGTGCGCGGCCACGGCCTGCGCGCCAAAACGTTCGGTGGCATGGTGGCCGCAGGCGAGGAAGGCAACGCCGGTTTCACGCGCCAGGTGCGCTTGCGGTTCGGAAATCTCGCCGGTGATGAAAGCGTCGGCGCCGGCAGCGATGGCGGGCTCGAAGTAGCCCTGCGCGCCGCCGGTGCACCAGGCCACGCGGCGCAGCGGCCGGCCGTCGCCGGGTACCACGGTGATCGCGCGTGACAGTGCGGTTTGCGCGGCGGCAGCCAGCCCGTCCAGCGATTCGTGTCCGGCCGCCGGCCCGATGAAACCCAGGTCCTGGTCGCCAAACCTGGCGTCGGCACGCAAGCCCAGTCGCAAGCCCAGCTGGGCGTTGTTGCCCAGCTCGTCGTGGGCGTCCAGTGGCAGGTGGTAGGCGTAGAGGTTGACGCCAGCGGCCATCAGCGCCCGCACGCGGTCGCCCAGCCAGCCGGTCAGGCGGCCGTCCTGGCCGCGCCAGAAAAGGCCGTGGTGCACCAGCAGCGTGTCAGCGCCGGCGTCCACTGCCGCGTTGATGAAAGCCAGGCTCGCGGTGACACCGGAACACAGGCGCTTCACGTCGGCCCGGCCCTCGACCTGCAAACCGTTCGGCCCATAATCCTTGAACAGATCAGGCCGCAGCAGGGCCTGCAGGCAGGAATCGAGTGCTTGTCGTTGAGCCATCGGCTCATTTTGCCCTTCCGGCCTTCCTGGCCCTCACCTTCTTCTGATGATGCGCAGAACCTGGCTCGTTTTTTCGCAGGCCGTCACCGTGGCCGTGGCGCTGCTGTTCGTGCTGATGACCTTCAAGCCCGAGTGGCTGGGCGGCCGCCCCACCGCGGCCGGCTGGCCCATGCCCACGCTGGTTCAGGTGGCGCCAGCTGCTGCGGGTGCTTCGGCAGCTCCAGATGCCAACGCTGTACTGGGCTTTGCGGTGGCTGCGCGCCGGGCTTCGCCGGCCGTGGTCAGCGTCACCGCCACCAAGATGGCGCGCGGCAACCCCCACGCCGACGACCCCCGATTCAAATTCTTCTTCGGCGACCGCACACCGGGCCGGGGCCCCGCGCAGGTGGGGCTGGGTTCGGGCGTGATCGTCTCGCCCGAGGGTTACCTGCTGACCAACCACCACGTGGTCGCAGATGCCAACGACATTGAAGTGCTGCTGGCCGATGGCCGCAGCACCCGTGCCATCGTGGTGGGCAGCGACGCCGAGACCGACATCGCCGTGCTCAAGATCGAACTGCCCAACCTGCCGGCCGTGACGCTGGGCGATGTGCGCGCGCTGCAGGTGGGCGACGCGGTGCTGGCCATCGGCAACCCGTTCAATGTGGGCCAGACGGTGACCGCCGGCATCGTGAGTGCGCTGGACCGCACGCAGGCCGGTGCTTCGCAGTTCCAGAATTTCATCCAGACCGACGCCGCCATCAACCCCGGCAATTCCGGCGGCGCGCTGGTCGACGCAGCGGGCAACCTGGTGGGCATCAACACCGCCATCTTCTCGCGCACCGGCGGCAGCCTGGGCATCGGCTTCGCGGTGCCGGTGGACACCGCGCGGCAAGTGATGGAGGCGCTGATCAGCGGCGGCAGCGTCAAGCGCGGCTGGATCGGCGTGGAGCCGCGCGACCTGAGCGCCGAACTGGCCGAGAGCCTTGCGCTGCCGGTGAAGAGCGGCGTGCTCATCACCGGCGTGCTGCAGGACGGCCCGGCAGCCAAGGGCGGCCTGCGCCCCGGTGATGTGGTGGTGAAAGTGGGCGACCGCACGGTGCAGACCACCGGCGAGCTGTTTGCCGCCGTTGCCGCGTTGCAGCCCGGCAGCAATGCTGTCATCGTGGCGCAGCGGGGTGCCGAGCAGGTTCAGGTGAAGTTGCAGGTGGGCGAGCGCGCCCAATCGCTGCAACGCGGGCGCTGAGAGCGCAGCTTTCGGGGCCAACGTCGGGCCCGCTGGCCTGGCCTACGACTCCAAGGCCAGCCGCTCCACGATCAGCACCGCGAAGAAGCCCAGCGCCGCAATCACCGTCCACCTGACGATGAAGATGCCGCGCTGGCGCCACACGGCCTGACCGGTGCCGATGTACATCGCAAAGCAGAGCAGACCGCACACCAGCAGCAGGCCGAAAACAAGGCGAAAGACGATCATCGGGTAGGGTCGACCTGTGTCAGCTCATCACCAGGCCGGTGCCAGTTCGGCAAAGCCCTGCGGTGCATCGGCGTCACGCTCGAAGGTGACGATGTCAAAGGCCGATTCGTCGGCCAGCAGCTGGCGCAACAGCTTGTTGTTCAGCGCGTGGCCGCTTTTGTAGGCCACGTAGCTGGCCAACAGCGGTTTGCCGGCGATGTGCAGGTCGCCGATGGCGTCCAGGATCTTGTGTTTGACGAACTCGTCGTCGTAGCGCAGGCCGTCGCTGTTGAGCACGCGGTAGTCGTCGATGACGATCACGTTGTCCATGTTGCCGCCCAGGCCCAGGCCGCGGGCGCGCATCGTCTCCACGTCCTTGGTGAAGCCGAAGGTGCGCGCGCGGGCGATGTCGCGTTTGTAGACGCCGGTGGAGAAGTCGAATTCCACACGGCGACCCGTGGCATCCACTGCCGGGTGGTTGAACTCGATCTCGAAGCTGAGCTTGTAGCCGTGAAAAGGCTCGAGGCGCGCCCACTTCAGCGTGGCGCCCTCGCCTTCACGCACCTCGACCGTCTTCTTGACGCGAATGAACCGCTTGGGCGCGTTCTGCACCTCGATGCCCGCGCTTTGCAGCAGGTACACGAAGCTGGCTGCGCTGCCGTCGAGGATGGGCACTTCTTCGGCCGTGATGTCCACGACCAGGTTGTCCAGGCCCAGGCCAGCGCAAGCCGACATCAGGTGTTCGATGGTCTGCACCTTGGGCGCGGTGGGGTCGCCGCCAAGGCTGATGGTGCTGGCCATGCGGGTGTCGCTGACGACATGGGCGGACACCGGTATGTCCACCGGCGCTGGCAGGTCCACCCGGCGGAAGACCACACCCGTGTCGGGCGGCGCCGGCCGCAGCGTGAGTTCCACCCGGTGCCCGCTGTGCACCCCCACGCCCACGGCGCGGGTCAGGGTCTTGATGGTGCGTTGCCTGAGCATGGCGCGGATTGTCCGTGATGCGGCGCGGCTGCGCCGCCATCGGGGCTCTTCAGCGCCAGCAGGCGCCGGTGCACCGGTTGCACATGCAGGAAGCCATGTTGAAAGGCCTCGGGCACTTCGGTCCGGGCCGTGCGGTGCACCCAGTCAACGGCGTGCGCCAGCAGCTGCGCAGCCCTTTCGGCGTCGATGTCGGTCAGCAGCTGCACGGCAATCAGGTCCAGCTCGACACCCGGCATCTGATCGACCACATGGCCTTCGTCGCGCAGCTGCAGAGCCCGTTCGATGTGGGCCTGTGCACCGGCCGTGTCGCCGGTGGCGGCCAGCACGGGCGCCAGCCAGGCGCGGGCCGCGGCTTCGATGCCGCGCATGCTGTGGCCTTGCGCCAGCGCCAGCGCTTGCCCCAGCAGGCCCACGGCTTGCGCGGGTTCGGCCAGCCGGCCGCGCAGCAGCACCATGCGCACGGCGTGGTCGATGCGTTGCGTGCCACTGGCCAGTTCGGCTGCACGGGCCAGTGCCTGGACTGCGGCTTCGTCGTGCGTGATGCCACCCGGAGCAGTCTGCCGCTCGTGCTGCTGCTGCAAGTGCCAGCGCAGCTGCAGCAGGTTGGCGTTGAACCGCACGGCCGGCTGCGCTGGCACCCGGCCGTCCAGCAGCGGCTGCAGTTCGGCCAGGCCGCGCGCCACCTGGCCCAGCTGCAGGTACAGCGCCGCGCGCCGCAGGTGCAGCGTGGCCTGGTCCAGCACACCGTGGCTTTCGGCACGCGCCAGCGCGGCCATCGATTCGGCGTATCGGCCCAGCAGCAGTGCCGAGATCGACAGGTTCAGGTCGAGGTAGATGTTGCGCGTGCCGGCCAGGCGATGGCGGCGCACGATGTCCAGTTCTTGCAGCCCGGCTTCGTGGCCGTCGGCAAATCGGCCCATCAGGCTCCAGCACACCTGCAGGTGGTTCAGCGCCATGGCCTGGTCGCGCGGGCGGTCCAGCGCCGCGGCCTGGCGTTCCACGGCTTGCCACGAGGCCAGTGCGGTTTCGAAACTTTCGCTGGCCAGCAGCACCCAGCCTTCCATGCAGGCCAGCTGCAGGCGCTGCACGGCGTCGCCTTGGGTGTGCACCCAGTGCCTGATGGGCGCCATCAGCGCTTCGCAGGCCACCAGGTCGCGGCGGTGGCTGAGCACCTGCACCAGGCCGTAGCGGATGCGGAACTCCAGCGCCGGTTGGGCCGTGTCGATGGCCAGCTGCAAGGCCTGGCGGCCCAGCGCCTGCGCCGCGTCGTCTTCCAGCTTGAAATGCCGCACGGCGGCCACCGAGCGCAAGGCGCGAGCCCGTTGCGCGTCGGGCAGCGGCATGGTCTGCAGGCGCTGCAGCAGTGTTTCCATGCGCTCGCCCAGTTCGACGTCGAACAGCGCATCCACAGCCGCTTCCAGCGCGTCGAGTTCGCCCACGGCGTCGCCATGTGTGCGGCAGATGGCGGCAGCGTCTTCGCAGAACTGCGCCGCGTCGCGCAGTTGGATGCGCGCGCTGGCATGGGCAGCCGCCCGCATCAGCCAGGGCACCGCCTCGCGGTGGCGGCCGGCATCGCGCAGGTGCGCTGCGATGCGCGCCGCTTCACCCGCCTGGCCCACCAACCATTGCGCCACGGCATCATGCAGCGTGGCGGCAAGCACCTGCGGCATCGTTTCCAGAGTGCCTTCGCTGACCAGATCGTGTGCAAAGGCATTGCCACGCAAGACACCCGCAGCTTCAAGCTCGGCCCAGGGGTCGGCCAGGTCCAGCACGCCCTGCGACAGCACGTGGGCGGCCAGTGCCGGTGTCAGGTCGGGCCCGGCGACCGCCGCCAGGCGGGCCAGCTTCAGCGCGGCCGGGCTGAGCTGGCGCAGCCGCTGGTGGATGAGCCGGCCCACGGTGCGCGGCAGTGGCAGGTTGCCGCTGGCAAAGTCCTGCGCGCTGTTGCTGCCCCTGCCCCCTTGGGCCAGCAGCAGCGCTTTCACGGTCTCCAGCACAAACTGCGGGTTGCCGCCGGTGTGCCGCAACAAGGCAGTCGCCAGCGCGGCGCCGCCCAGACCGTCCACGGCCAGTGAATCGACCAGGTCGACAATGCCCGCTTCGTCCAGCGTCTGCAGGTTCACTTCGACCGTTTGTTGCGCCAAGCCCGCACCGGCGCGCCAGGTTTGCAGTGCGGGCGGCACTTCGGCCGGGCGCAGGGCCATCACCCACCGCCGGCTGCTGTCATCGGCCGTGCAGCGCAGCAGCAATTCGATGCTGGCGTTGTCGGCAAAGTGCAAGTCATCGACCAGCAGCACGCCGCTGCCTTGCAGCACAAAGGCCACCGCCGCTTCCAGCGGACCGGCTTGCAGCGCGCCAGAAGGCGTGGGGCCGAAGGACGGCAGCACCCAGGCCAGCGCCGCCCGGTGCGCATCGGGCAGAGCCTGCGGCTGAGGCACCAGCACTTGCAGCACACGTGCCAGCAAGGCAAAGGGACGCGCCGCGTCACCGGGGCGGGCGCCCGCGCGCGCCACGGCGGGCGCATCGTCGGCCTTGGCCGGGTTCGGGTCGCTGGACGCCAGCGTGGCCGCACACTCTTCCATGAGCCGGGTCTTGCCCAGCCCCGCTTCGGCCAGCAGCAGCACGTGCTGGCCCTGCGCCAGCGGGGTCAACACCTGTTCGACCGCCAAGCCGCGTGCGACCAGGCGCGGCGGCCTCATCAGGCCCGGCGGCAAGCTGCGCAGCGGTGCCGGTGGCGCAGCGGTGGTGGCCGACTCGATCATCGCCAGCAGCGACATCGTCTGCGCGTCGGGCCGCGCGCCCACTTCGTGTTTCAGCACACGCTCGCAGTCGTCGAATGCCAACAGCGCAGCGGCGCGGTCGCCTCGCAGGTAGTGCAGCCGCATGACACGGCGGTGTGCCACTTCGCTGGCCGGTTCCTGCGCCAGCAGGCGCTGCGCCCAGTTCAGTGCCGTGTCGTAGTCGCGTGCCTTTTCGGCAGCGTCGGCCTGCGCGGCCCAGCGGCCGGCCTGGCGCTGGCTGCGCGCCAGGCGCTGCGCCTGCAGCCACTGCACAAAGGCCTCGCTGTGATCGTGCACGGCGTCGCCCAGCACAGTCTGCGCATCGGCCAGGTCGTGTTGAACACCGTCCACCAGCGTCAGCGTGGTGGCGCCGCTGGCGATATCGAAACCGATCTGCTTGCGCAGCTGAAACAGGCGTTGGCGCAGGGCGTTGCGCGCGGCCTCGGTATCACTGTCGGGCCACAGCAGCGCGGCCAGGCGCGCGCGCGGCGTTGGCCCTTCGATGGCCAGCCAGGCCAGCAGCGCGGCGTCACGCGGGCCCAGTTCTCGCGCTGCCTGGCCGGGTGGCTGGCAGGTGGCGGGCGACGTGGCCAGGGCCAGCCGGGTGCCGGCGGCAGGGGCGTCTGGCGCTGCGCGGTTCATGCGCAGATTCTGCGGCATGGTCGCAGGTCGCTGCTCAGGCTGCTCAGGCCCGGCATGGCAATCAGCGGTGCACCTCGGCCTCGCCGTGGCACGACAGCAATTCCATCAGCTGCTTGCGTTCGTACCGGCTCGGCTTGGGCTGCGCCGCCACGCCGAGAGCCGCGCGATGCACAAAGCTGCCGTGCGGCGGCAGCAGCGGTCTTTCAGCGCGGCGGGCTGGCCGTTGGCGTCGAGGAACAGCACGGTGGACTTGTCCAACAGTGTGAACGGCACCGGTTTGCCACCTGCCAGCATCAACAAGGGCATCAGGGCGTGCCAGAACTTTCGCGCTGCGGGTTGTTGGGTGACGAACAGGCGTCAAGGTCAGCAGGAGGCAAGGCTGCCTGACGTGCGCGCCACACCACATGGCACCCGGCACCGATTGCGAACCTTGCGCATAACCCAGACACTGCGCGGCGAGCTGCAGCGAGCCCGCGCTGACTGCTCCCCACCACCCCATCCCGCATGACCCAGCCCGCTGCAACACCGCCTATTGCCGACCGGCAGCCCGACTCGCAGCCAGACCCGGCGCGGCCCGCGCAAGAAGCACCGCTGGCCGGCCCGGGCTGGATCCGCACCGTGATCGTGTTTGTCGACGTGGTCGAGTCGGTGCGCCTGATGCAGCAGGACGAACTGGGCACCATCCAGCGTTGGCGGGCCTTTGTGGCGGAAGTCATCGCCCACATCCTGCCAACCCGTGGTGGACGGCTTGTGAAGAGCCTGGGCGACGGCATGCTGCTTGAGTTTTCCAGCGTGCCCGAGGCCGTGGCCGCCGCACATGCCCTGCACCAGCGCATCCAGGCCTTCAACGCATTGGCTCACCCCGACCTGGCGCTGTGGCTGCGGGTGGGCGTGCACGTTGCACAGGTCATCCGCGACAGCCTGGATCTTTTTGGCGCGGGGGTGAACCTGGGCGCGCGCATCGCCGCTGCGGCCCAGCCGGGTGAAGTGCTGGTGTCGGCCGAAGCACGCGCCCAGCTGCTGCCAGGTCTGGACGGCGACATCGAAGACGCTGGTGAGTGTTATCTCAAGCACGTCGAAGGCACGCATCGCTTGTTCCGCGTCAGCCCGCCCGGCCCCGCAGTGGCTTGGCGGGCGGCGGGCGCGGCGGGCAGCCTGCGGCCGTCGATTGCCGTGGCGCCGATGCAGGGCAGCGGCAAAAGCGGCAATGGCGGCAACAGCCCACTACCGCCTGCGCTGGCTGCGGCCCTCTCCGACGACCTGGTGGCGGCGCTGGCGAGGGTGCCGCACTTCCTTGTGGTCTCGCGCCTGAGCACGGCCGCTTTGGGCGGACGCCAACTCGAGGCGACTGATTTGGCCAGCTTGCTGGGGGTGCAGTACCTTGTGCAGTGCCACCTGCAAGCCGCCGGCGCCTGGCTGGAAGTGCGTGCCGACATCTTCGAGGCCAGCAGCGGCCAGGTGGTGTGGCATGGCGTCCACCGTGCGCCGATGGTGGCGCTGCTGAGCGCGGGCGACCCGTTGCCGGCCAGCCTGACGCGCGACATCACCGAAGCTCTGCTCAAGCGCCAGATCGACCTTGCCCACCAGGCCGCGCTGCCCACACTGGCCGGCTACACGCTGCTGCTGTCGGCCATCGCCACGCTGCACAGCCTGGGGCGCCAGGACATGGTGCAGTCGCGCGCGATGTTGGAGCACTTGACCGAACGCCACCCCAGGTCACCCGAAGCCCGCGTCTGGTTGGCCAAGTGGCATTTCATGCAGATCGCGCAGGTCAGCAGTGCCGACAGTGGCCAGGCGGCGCACCGCACGCAAACGCTGCTTGACCAGGTGCTGGACGAGGACCCCGGCCACGCCCTGGCGCTGGCCCTGAGCGGCCACATGGCTGCCTATGCCTTTGCCGACCTGCCCTTGGCCGAGCGGCGGCTGACGCAGGCGCTGCAGGCCGGACCCAACGAATCGCTGGCCGCGCTGTTTCTGGCCCAGGTGTATGTCAACACCGGGCGGCCCGAAGCGGCGGTGCAGGCCGCCGAGCAAGCCACGGCGCTGTCGCCGCTGGACCCGCTGGGCTACTACTACGACCTGTTTGCCGCCAGTGCCTATTCAGCTGCCGGCCGCCACGCACAGGCGCTGACGTTGACTCAGCGCTCGCTGCGGCAGAACGCGCTGCACCTGTCCAGCTGGGTGCAACTGATCATCGAGCAGGTGCTCGTCGGCAGCCCTGAGGATGCAAGAGCCAGCGCCGCGCGGTACCTTGTGATGCGCCCCACGGCATCGGTGCGGCGCTATCTGGACCATCACGCCGCACGTGAACTGCCGCTGGCGCGGCGCAATGCCGACGCCTTGCTGCAGGCTGGCTTGCCTTGGTAAGGCGGCCGCACCAGATCTCGAAACCGTTCAAGAGGAGAACAAGCATGAAGTTTTATTCCACGGATCAACCCCCGTTGGTTCCGATGCAGAGCACGGCATCGGCAGGTGCAGCAGGCGGATCGGCCGGCGCCACTTCCACCGACCAGCCGCCCCACTCGCAGACGCGGCAGTTCCTGAAGGCATTGCAGACCGGCGACGCGTTGAGCACGCTCGACTTCTGGCGCATCCGACTGCTCAAGGAGCAGGGGCTGATCCCTCAGCTGACCATGGCCAGACGGCTACCACTGGGAACCACGGCCGAACAGAATAACCAAGCCGGCTGGCTCAAAGACAAAAGTTTCGATGTCGTCCAGATGCTGGCCACCGCCGACTTCTGGGCCGCCACCGAAGTCAGCGGTTCGGCGTGGACCGCAACCGGAGACATTCCGACTTCCCAGGTGAAGTTGGTGCCGCGCATGGGCCCTGCGCAGGCAGCCTGGGCGCACACATTGCAGGCCGTGGATGCACCGGCGTATCTGGCGTCTGTGGTGGGGGTTGCCTCGACCATGAGCGGGTCCCCCGTCAACATGCTGCAGCAGATCACCGCGCAAGCCGGCCTGCCTCACCTCTTTATGCCTATCGCTCTGGGCATGGCCGATGAAAAGGCCCCACAGCGGCGACACACTTGCGCGGTGGTGGACGTGGTGCACGCTGTGGTCAATGTTGCCGTGCACAGGCTCAAGCACGTGCTGCAGGTGCCGCGGCCCCATGACAAACGCGCCTTCCCGAGCACGACCGTCGAACCCCTGATTCCTGTGCCCGGCTACACCGCCTACCCCAGCGGCCATGCAGCGCTGATGTTTGCGCTGGCCACGGTGCTGGGCAAGCTGGTTGCTGCAGACGTCACCCAGCAGGCGCACCTGGAGGTATTGGCGTCGAGCATCGCCACCAACCGCGAACATGCCGGCTTGCACACGGCGCTGGACACCCAGGCGGGCCGTGACCTGGGCCATGCCATGGGCCGCTGGATGATCGAAGCTGTGGACCACCCCGCCTTCGGGCCCTGGTCGGCGCTGTATGTGACAGCGGCCAACGAGTGGACCTGACAGCGACTGGCTGCCACGCACCCTGACGAACCGGAGATTGAAGTGCTGGATTTGAACCAAGCCACCGTGAACCGTGCCGCCCTGGCCTGCACCGCCGCGCTTGCGATGAGCGGATGCGCCATGCCGGTGGTCCAGTCCACACCCGCCACAAAAGGGCAGGCTGGCCAGACCGGCCTGCTTTACGCACTGCCCAAGGCGCAGGTGCAGTTGGTGGCGCAGCGCAAGACGGTGGACGCAGAAGAAGTGGCCGCCGCCAAGAAGGAAGCCGCCGATCTGACGACGGCTGCCACGGCTGCCCAGGCCCGCGCGAAAGAAGCGAAGTCGGCGACCAAGGACGCCGACGACACGCTGGCGGCAATCCTGGCCGACACCGCGGCCACCGCAGCGGCCAAGGACGAGGTGCAGCGCAAGGCCAACATCGCCAAGGCCGTGCTTGCCGTGATGGACGGGCGCTTCAATGCAGCCGATCTGGCGGCAAAGGCTGCCGTGGTGCGTGCGGCGGCCGTGGTGGGCGAACTGGGCAAGTGCACAGAAACTGCCACGCTGGCCGCCTTGCCCCATGCACCCGACCCCGACGCACGTTTCCTGGCGCAGCACGCATCCAGCGCCTGGCGCGACGACCAGCTCACGCTGTCCGTGTCACCCACCGGTCTGCTCAACAGCGCCAGCGCGGTGGCCACCGACCAGACCGGCCAGGTGATCTTGAGCCTGGTGCAGGCTTTCGCCGGCGCGCGCGTCGGCAGCGGTTCACCTCCGTTCAAGAGTCTCAGGCTGCGACCAACGGAGGACAAGCGTGACCCAGCCCAGGCGTGCTCGCCGTACAAGACAACCCAGGTCTTTGACCCCACGCGGCTGGATGAAGTCGAAGCCGCCAAAGTGGCGCTCAGCCACGCCAGCGCCGGGTTCCAACTGTGTGTCGCGGGCTTGAAGGCAGACACGATCCGCGCCGAACTGAAGGATACGGTGCCAGGCTTCGCCTACCGCGCCAGCCTGCCAGTTCGTGTCACCCTTGCCGGTTCTTTTGCTCCAACGCCCGACGTCTGCGCGCCCGCAGCCAACACCGAAGCTGCCAGCCTGGTGGCGCACGTGCCTGACGCCAGCACCCTCTTTGTCACGCCAGTCACTGCGGGCGCCTTCACCAAAGTCAGCAACAAACACACGTTCAAAGACGGCATGCTGGTGGAGGTTTCGCTGGACAAGCCCAGCATGGCGGCAGCCATAGCCAGCCTGCCAGTGGAGATTCTGAAAGCCCTGGTCTCGATACCAGCGGCCATCATCAAGCTGAGGGTGGACTACGAATCGCAGTCGGCGGCGCTGGCCACCTCACAGGCCAATGTGCTGAAGGCGCAGGTGGATTTGCTCAACGCACAGAAGGCACTGGAAGACCGGCTGGCGCAAGACGTACCCGGCCCTTGATCGCCTCTGCCCCTCGGGCGCCACGGCGCGCCGACACAATCGGCGCATGACCAGCCCAAACCCAAGCCACCTCGACGTGCTGATCCTCGGCGCCGGCATGTCGGGCCTGGCGATGGCGATGGCACTGAAGCGAGCTGGCAGACACGACTTCCTCATCATCGAAAAGAGCGAAGGCGTCGGCGGCACCTGGTGGGACAACCGTTACCCCGGCGCCTGCGTGGACGTGCCGGCGCCGCTGTACAGCTTCAGCCGGGCGCCGCACGCACGCTGGCGGCGGCGCTTTGCCGCCGCGCCCGAGATCCTGGGCTACATGCAGGGCCTGGTCGAACGGCACGGCCTGGCCCCGCATCTGCGGCTGAACACCGCCGTGCAAAGCGCCAGCTTCGACGACGCCAGCGGTCGCTGGCACATCAAGCTCGACAGCGGCGAGCTCATCGATGCCCGCATCTTCGTCTGCAGCACCGGACCGCTGTCGGTGCCACGCTGGCCGGCCATCGATGGCCTGGCAAGCTTCGCCGGGCCGCGCCTGCACAGCGCGCGCTGGGACGCTAGCGTGCCCATCGAAGGCCGTCGCGTGGGCGTCATCGGCACCGGTTCCACCGCGTCGCAACTGGTGCCCGAACTGGCCCGGCGCGCCGCTGGGCTGACCGTCTTCCAGCGCACGCCGACTTGGGTGCTGCCGCGCTTTGACAGGGCTTATGGGGCGATGGACCGGTGGCTTTTCCACCTGCCAGGCTGGAATCGCCTCGTGCGCGCCTTCTGGGCTGCCACGGCCGAATCTTTCCGCCGCGGCTTCGAGCCCGGCAGCGCAGCCCAGGGCCGGCTGATGGCTCTGGCACGCGGGCACATGAAACGCCAGCTGCGTGGCGACGAAGCGCTGCGCCAGCGCTTGCAGCCCGCCTACCCCATCGGCTGCAAACGCATCGTCTTTTCCAACGACTACCTGCGGGCGTTCACGCGGCCGCAGGTCGCGCTTCAGACCCAGGCCATCGCCAGCATCACACCAGCCGGCGTGCGGCTGGCCGACGGTACCGAACACCCGCTGGACGTGCTGGTGTGCGCCACCGGCTTTGACGTGCAGCACGCGCTGTCGGTGCCCATCACCGGGCGCGGCGGCGTTTCGTTGCAGACGCTGTGGGCCAACGGTGCAATGGCGCACCTGGGCACCACGGTGGCGGGGTTTCCCAACCTGTTCCTGATGCTGGGGCCCAACACCGCCACCGGACACACCAGCACGCTGCTGTTCATCGAGCCGCAGGTGCAATTTGTCTTGCGCGCCATGCAGGAACTCGAACTCCGCGGCAGCCGCTGGATGGACGTGCGTGGCGACACGATGCAGGCCTTCAACGAACAGCTGCAGCAGCGCCTGGTGGGATCGGTATGGACGCGGTGCCGCAGCTGGTACCGGGCCGACAACGGCCGCAACGTCGCAATCTGGCCCGGCTACACGCGGGAATACCGCCAGCGACTGGCCGGTGTCCAGTTCGCGAGCGAGTTTGTCTTCGGATGAGGCGCGACGCCGCGCGAAAGCTGCCGGGCTCTGCTGCACTTCATTTCGCAAGGCAGGTACCCGGCTGACGCATGCGAACATCCAGCTCCGCCCATCCCGAAAGAGAACCGCGCATGCCCACCATCCACGTTGAAATGTTCGCCGGCCGCACGCTGGACCAGAAGCGCGCCCTGGCCAAGGCCCTGACCGACGCCACGGTGCAGACCCTGGGTGGGCCGCCCGACGCCGTGGACGTGATCTTCACCGACGTGCAGCGCCACGACTGGGCCACTGCCGGGCAGTTGTGGAGCGACAAGGCCGCACCGGCGCCCAAACCGTGACAAAGACGCTGCTCATCCGCCACGCCCATGTGCTGGTCACGATGGACGAGCAGCGGCGCGAGATCGCCGACGGGGCCGTCTTCATCCGCGGGCCTGTGATCGAAGCCGTGGGCGCCACGGCCGATTTGCCAGCCCGTGCCGATGAAGTGATCGACGCCCACGATCAGGTCGTGATGCCGGGCCTGGTGAATACCCACCACCACCTGTACCAGACGCTGACACGCGCCGTGCGCCCGGCGCAGGACTGCGAACTTTTTGGCTGGCTGCAGACGCTGTACCCCATCTGGGCACGCATCACGCCAGACATGCTGCATGTGTCCACGCAGCTGGGCCTGGCAGAGCTGATGCTGTCGGGCTGCACCACCAGCAGCGACCACCTCTACCTCTTCCCCAATGGCTGCCGGCTGGACGACACGCTGCATGCCGCCGCCGAAGTCGGCATGCGCTTTCATGCCGCCCGCGGCGCGATGAGCGTGGGTGTCAGCCAGGGCGGCCTGCCGCCGGATGAAGTGGTCGAGGACGAAGCCCGCATCCTGCGCGACACGCAGCGAGTGATCGAAACTTTCCACGACCCCGCGCGCCACGCGCTGCAACGCATCGTGGTGGCGCCATGCTCGCCCTTCAGCGTCAGCCGCGAGCTGATGCGCGAAGCCGCGCTGCTGGCGCGCGAGTTCAAAGTGCACCTGCACACGCACCTGGCGGAAAACGACAACGACATCCACTACACACGCGAGAAGTTCGGCTGCACCCCGGCCGAATATGCCGAACAGCTGGGCTGGCTGGGCCCCGACGTGTGGCACGCCCACTGCGTGAAGCTGGACGCGGCCGGCATCCGCCAGTTTGCCGCCACCGGCACCGGTGTGGCGCACTGCCCGGGCAGCAACATGCGATTGGGTTCGGGCATCGCGCCCATCCGCGCCATGCGCGACGCAGGCGTGCCGGTGAGCCTGGCGGTGGACGGCTCGGCCAGCAACGACAGCGGCCACCTGCTGGCCGAAGCGCGGCTGGCCCTTTTGCTGCAGCGTGTGGCCCGTGGCGCCACGGCCATGCCGGCGCGCGAGATGCTGGAAATCGCCACGCTTGGCGGTGCACGGGTGCTGGGGCGCAACGACATCGGCGCGCTGGCGCCGGGCATGGCCGCCGACCTCATCGCCGTGCCGCTGGACGAAGTGGGCATGGCCGGCGCCGGTCACGACCCCGTGGCTGCGCTGCTGTTTTGCCACGTGCCCAGGGTGGCGTTGAACGTCATCCATGGCCAGGTGCGGATTCGTGGTGGCGCGTTCGTGGCCTTGGACCTGCCGGCCCTGGTGCGACGCCACCGCGTGCTGTCGGAAGGGTTGATGGCCTGATGGCCTGATCGGCTGATGGGCCGCGCCTGGACGGGCTTGTTCAGGGTCGCTCACTTGCGAACGCCCGTTGCGGCCCGTTGCGGTGCAGGGATAAGCCTGTCAGCCCCGGCCCTGGGACGGCCCCAGAATGGCGGCCCAGCCATTTGCGCCCCAGTGGCAGCGGCGACAACGAAGGAACCCCATGAACGGCCAGATGATGCAGCAGCCGCTGCTGATTTCCTCTCTCATCGTGCACGCCGAAAGGCACCACCCGGAACGCGAAGTGGTCTCGCGACGGGTGGAAGGCGACATCCACCGCTGCACCTACAAACAAGTGGCTGCACGCTCGCGCCAGGTGGCCAAGGCTCTGGGCGCCCTGGGCGTGAAAGCCGGCGACCGTGTGGCCACGCTGGCCTGGAACGGCTATCGCCACATGGAGCTGTACTTTGGTGTCAGCGGTTCTGGAGCGGTGCTGCACACACTGAACCCGCGGCTGCACCCGGACCAGATTGCCTACATCGCCGATCACGCCGAAGACCAGGTGCTGTTTTTTGACATGACCTTCCTGCCGCTGATCCAGGCCGTGGCCGGGCGCACGAAGACGGTCAGGCACTGGGTGGCCATGACGGACCGGGCCCACATGCCGGCAGCCGACGTGGCCGCCAAGATCCCCAACCTGCTGTGTTACGAAGACCTGCTGGCCGCGCAGGACGACCGTTATGAATGGCCGGCGCTGGACGAAAACGCCGCCAGCAGCCTGTGCTACACCAGCGGCACCACGGGCAACCCCAAGGGTGTGCTGTACAGCCACCGCAGCACGGTGCTGCACACCATGGCCGCTGCGCTGCCCGACTGCCTGGGCTGCGGCGCCACAGACGCCATCCTGCCCGTGGTGCCCATGTTCCACGTCAACAGCTGGGGCATCGTCTACCTGGCGCCCATGACCGGTGCCAAGCTGGTGCTGCCGGGCCCGGGCCTGGACGGCAAGAGCCTTTACGAGTTGTTCGAAAGCGAAGGCGTCACGATCAGCGCTGGCGTGCCCACCGTGTGGCAAGGCCTGCTGGCTTATGTCGACGCCAACGAGCTGAAGTTCAGCACCATGCGGCGCAGCGCCATCGGCGGCAGCGCCTGCCCGCCGGCCATGATCAAGAAATTCCTGGACGTCTACGGCGTGCGTGTCATCCACGCCTGGGGCATGACCGAGATGAGCCCCATCGGCACCGCTGCGGCCTTCAAGAGCCAGCACCTGGGCCAGTCGCCCGAGCAGAAACTGGCCGTGATGGCCACGCAGGGCCGCGCGGTGTACGGCGTGGACATGAAGATCGTCAGCGAAGACGGCACCGAACTGCCCTGGGACGGCCAGGCCTCGGGCGACCTGCTGGTGCGCGGCCCGTGGATCATCAGCAGCTACTTCAGGAACGAAGGCGGCGACCCCTTGAAGGACGGCTGGTTTCCCACCGGCGACGTGGCCAAGATCACACCCGAGGGCTACATGGTCATCACCGATCGCAGCAAGGACGTCATCAAGTCCGGCGGCGAATGGATCGGCAGCATCGACCTGGAAAACATCGCCATGGCCCACCCCGCCGTGGCCATGGCCGCCTGCATTGCCGCGCATCACCCCAAGTGGGACGAAAGACCGCTGCTGGTGGTGGTGAAGAAGCCCGGCGCAGAGGTCACGCGCGAAGAGCTGATCGGCTTCTACGAAGGCAAGATCGCCAAGTGGTGGACACCCGACGACGTGGTGTTCGTCGACGCCATCCCGCTGGGCGCCACCGGCAAGATGCAGAAGATCAAGTTGCGCGAGCAGTTCAAGAACCACGCACTTCCGACATGAGGCCCCCGGGCTCGCTGGCGCTCGCCACCCCCCGAGGGGGCCGTCCGCCTGCGGCCCGGCAGAGCCGGTTCCGCGGCGGGAAGCCTGGGGGTGGCCTGGCACTTCATGGTCGCATCGCTGCCCTCCTGCTGGTGGTTTGCGCTGGTGCGGCGGCGCAGGACGAGGTGCCCTTCATCACCACGCCCGACAAGGTGACACTGGCCATGCTGGAGCTGGCGGGGGTGACGGCCGCCGACCGGCTGGTGGACCTGGGCTCGGGCGACGGCCGCATCGTCATCACCGCCGCCCGGCGTTTTGGCGCCAGCGGACTGGGCGTTGAAATCGTGCCCGACCTGGTGGCACAAAGCCGCGTCAACGCACGCAAGGCCGGTGTGGCCGAGCGCGCGCAGTTCCGCGTGCAGGACCTGTTCACGCTGGACCTGGCGCCTTTCAGCGTCGTCACGATGTACCTGCTGCCCGAGGTCAACCTGCAGTTGCGCCCGCGCCTGCTGGCCCTGCCCGCCGGCACGCGCATCGTCAGCCACGACTGGGACATGGCCGACTGGGCGCCCGACCGCACCGTCACGCTGGAGGTGCCCGACAAGACCATCGGCCGTGAAAAACGCAGCCAGGTGCACCTGTGGCGCGTGCCGGCGCAGGTTCAGGGCTTGTGGTGCGCGGCTGGCGGCTCGCTGCAGATCAGCCAACGCTTCCAGCAGTTTTCAGCCACGCTGCGGGTGCCGGGCCAAGCCGCACCGGTGGCGGTGTTCGATGGCCGCATCGACGGCATGGCGCTGCGCAGCCAGGAGCCCGCAGACATCGGCGGGCCGCGCACCGCACTGCGACTGGAGGGTCAGCAACTGCAGGTGCTGCGTGTGCCGCCCACCGCCCAGCGGTTCGAGGGCGCGCGCTTCGTGCCTGCGCTGCAGGGGCGCTGCCCGGGCTGATCGCCTGCTGCCATCGGCTTTGCTCTTGATCTGCACACAGAGCTGTTCACCAACTGCGGCGCGTGGCGAGAGGCTCTGCGTGAGTGCTGCACGGACTTTGTTCAGACCGGGTCGGTCTGCAGCAGCGTCTGCAGGCAGTGTTCGCGCACGCCGAAGTAGCGCTTCAGCTCATCCACCTGCGCCAGCGCTGCGCCAGCCTTGAACTCAGCCTGGGCCCCAGCCCGTGGCGCGCTGCGTTTCACCGCCAGGATCATCTTGTTCTTGCGTGTGTGTTCCAGCGTCACGAACTCGAAGACCTGGGTGTCGTAACCCTGCGCTTCCAGCAGCAGCGCACGCAGGCTGTCGGTCAGCATCTCGGCTTGCTGTTCGGCGTGGATGCCGTGCTGGAACACGCTGCGCAGCGGGTGCGGGCTCAGCAGCTGCGGGCGCAGTTGTTTGTGGCAGCACGGTGAACACAGGATGATCTCCGCGCCGGCCTTCAGCCCCAGATGGATGGCGTGATCGGTGGCGGTGTCGCAGGCGTGCAGCGCGATCATTACGTTCATCGGGCCGGCGGTCCATTCACGCACGTCGCCTTGCACCACATGCATGCCCTGCAGCCCCAATTCGGCCGCCGTGCGCTGGCCTTGCTGCACCAGGTCGGACCGCAGTTCCACGGCCACCACCTCGGCTTGCAGACCTTGCGTGCGGCGCAGCCAGTCGTGCACGGCAAAGCTCAGGTAGGCCTTGCCGGCACCGAAGTCCACCACACGCAACTGCTGGGCGCCCGCCAGCGGCGAAGAGGCCAATGCGTGTGCAAACACTTCGACGAACTTGTTGATCTGCTTCCACTTGCGCGCCATGGCCGGCACCAGCTGGTGCTGCTCGGTGGTGATGCCCAGCGCCGTGAGGAAGGGGCGCTGGATGTCGATCCAGCGTTGCTTTTCACGGTCGTGTGCCAACGGTGCGGCTGGCGCGGCCGACCTGGCAGACCGGACCTGCACCGATCCTTCCGCTGCGGCCACCGCATGCACGATCAGGTGCGCCTTGCCCTTCTTGCTCAGCGTGAGCTGCGTTTCTTCCTGCGGCGTGAAGAGGTGTGCGTTGCGGAAGCTGCCGCCGAGAAGCTCATCCACCAGCACCAGGCCTTGTGGCACCGGCAGGTTCTTGGTGATGTCGCGTGTGGCGTGGCTGTACACGAAGCTCAGCTGCGGCTGGCCGCGCAACAGCAGCGGGCGCACCACGACTCGCTGCAAGCCCGGCTCTGCGCCTTGCGGCTTGGCCAGCACCAGGCGCAGGCAGCGGCCTTGTTCGATGCTGGCGGCCAGCAACTCACGAAAGCGCTGCAAGGCGGTGTCGATGGCGGGTGTAGTCACGTCAGCGATTGTCGCCGTGGCTGGCTGGGCCGCGTCGGCTTGTCAGCGAGGTCGGTTCAGTCGTCGTTGCCGCCGCGTCATCGGCCGACATCGGCCGGGCTGACCGCAGGTCAACGCGGGTCAGCGCGCGTCAATCGCCCGGGATCTGCGGCCGGTGCAGCTGCACCGGCCGCGCGGCCTTCTTGCGCATGCGGATGTTGAGCATCTCCACGCCCAGCGAAAAGGCCATGCCGAAGTAGATGTAGCCCTTGGGCACGTGGTTGTCGAAACCTTCGGCCACCAGCACCACGCCCACCACCACCAGGAAGGACAGCGCCAGCATCTTGATGGTGGGGTGGTCGGACACGAAGCGGCCGATGGGCCCGGCAAAGACCATCATCAGGGCCACCGACACGATGACCGCGGCGATCATGATGCGCACGTCGTCCACCATGCCCACGGCGGTGATGATGGAGTCCAGCGAGAAGACCAGATCGACGATCATGATCTGCAGGATGACGGCCGCGAAGGTGGCCTTGACGGCCTTGGACCCGGGGTCTTCCTCGGTTCCCTGCAGCGAGTGCGAGATCTCGGCCGTGCTCTTCCACAAGAGGAAGAGACCGCCCGCAATCAGGATCAGGTCGCGTCCGGAAATCTCCTGCCCGATCACCGTGAACAGCGGCGCCACCAGACCCACGATCCAGGCCAGCACGAGCAGCAGGCCGATGCGCATGAACATGGCGCCGAAGAGGCCGATCTTGCGCGCGAACTCGCGCTTTTCCTTGGGCAGCTTGTCCACCAGGATGGAGATGAAGATGATGTTGTCGATGCCCAGGACGAGCTCGAGTGCGGTCAGCGTGGCAAATGCAATCCAGGCTTCGGGGCTTGAGAGGAGTTCCATCGTTCAGTGATTTTGCTCGATCCCTGGGCCATGGCCACAAAAAACTCTGCGGCGAATTTCCTGCGCGTCGTGGAACTTTAGCCGACCACAATGCGCAGCGCAGCCCGTGCCAAAAGTGAAAAAACGCCTGGAGACAACGATGCCCCGATTTGCCGCCAACCTTTCGATGCTGTTCACCGAAGTGCCGTTTCTGGAGCGCTTCGAACGCGCGGCCCGCGCCGGCTTTTCCAGCGTCGAGGTGCAGTTCCCTTATGAAGCCACGGCCGGCGCCATCCGCGACCGGCTCGTGGCCAACCGCCTGACGATGGTGCTGCACAACCTGCCGGGCGGCAACGCGGCCGCCGGCGATCGTGGCATCGGCGCCAACCCGGACCGCGTCGAAGAATTCCGCGCCGGCGTGGCGCAAGCGCTGACCTACGCCACGACGCTGGGCGTGCCCCAACTCAACTGCCTGGCCGGCATCCCGCCTGCCGGCACACCCGACGAAGTGGCACGTGCCACCTTCGTGGCCAACCTGCGATTTGCGGCAGCGGCGTTGAAGCCAGCCGGGCTGAAGCTGCTGATCGAACCCATCAACAACTTCGATGTGCCCGGCTTCTGGCTCAACCACACGGCACTGGCGCTGTCGGTGCTGGACGAAGTGGGCGCCGACAACGCCTTTGTGCAGTACGACATCTACCACGCGCAACGCTACGAGGGTGAGCTGGCGGCGACGCTGCAGAAATACCTGGCGCGCATCGGCCACATCCAGGTGGCCGACAACCCGGGGCGCCACGAACCGGGCACCGGCGAAATCAACTACCCCTTTTTGTTCCACCATCTGGACCGCATCGGCTACACGGGTTGGATCGGCTGCGAATACCTGCCCGCGGGCGGCACAGAATCGGGCCTGGGCTGGCTGGAGCAGGCGCGCCGGCAGTTGCGATAGTTTGCGATAGTTTGCGACAGCTGCGCCCGCCGGGGCTGACACCCACACGGAGAACTGCGCATGAGCATCGGACTGAAACTGGGCTTCATCGGCCTGGGCATCATGGGCGCGCCCATGGCCGGCCACCTGCGTGCTGCCGGCCATGAACTGTTTGTCACCACGCGCAGCCAGGTGCCAGCGGACTTGCTGGCAGCCGGCGCGGTGGCCTGCGCCAACGCGGCGCAGGTGGCGCAGAAGGCCGACGTGATCTTCCTCATGGTGCCCGACACACCCGACGTGGACAAGGTGCTGTTTGGCGACAGCGGCGTGGCCCAGGGGCTGAGCGCCGGCAAGACCGTGGTCGACATGAGCAGCATCTCGCCCATGGCCACCAAGGACTTTGCCGCGCGCATCAACGCGCTGGGCTGCGACTACCTGGACGCGCCGGTCAGCGGTGGCGAGGTGGGCGCCAAGGCTGCCTCGCTGACCATCATGGTGGGCGGCAGCGAAGCCACCTTTGCACGGGTGCTGCCGCTGTTTCAGCTGATGGGCAAGAACATCACCCACGTCGGCGGCAATGGTGACGGCCAGACCACCAAAGTGGCCAACCAGATCATCGTGGCGCTGAACATCGCGGCCGTGGCCGAAGCGCTGGTGTTTGCCAGCAAGGCCGGCGCCGACCCGGCCAAGGTGCGTCAGGCGCTGATGGGCGGCTTTGCGGCTTCGCGCATTCTCGAAGTGCATGGCGACCGCATGATCAAGCGCACCTTCAAGCCGGGCTTTCGCATCGCGCTGCACCAGAAAGACTTGAACCTGGCGCTGCAGGGTGCCAAGGCATTGGGCGTGGCGCTGCCCCAAACGGCGGCTGCGGCCCAGCTGATGCAGACTTGCGCAGCGCAGGGCTGGGACCATCTGGACCACTCGGCGCTGGTCAAGTCGCTGGAGCTGATGGCGCATCACGAGGTGATGCAGGACTAAAAAGCGCCTGGCTGAATGGCGCCTGACTGAATGGCGCCGGACTGAATAGCGCCGGACCGATCTGGGCAAGCCCTGACAATGTCGGCATGACCGCCGGCACCGATTCCATCAGCGCCACGCTGCGGCACCGGCCTTTCCGCGCGCTTGTCAGCGGCGGCACCGTGTACTTCGTGGGCAACGCCATGCAGGCCATGGCCACGGCCTGGCTGATGGTCGAACTCACCGGCAGTTCATTTCTGGCGGCGCTGGTGCAGACCGCCGTTTTCCTGCCCATGTTCCTGCTCTCGCTGCCGGCCGGTGTGATGGCCGACACCACCGACAGGCGGCGCCTGATCCTGGCATCGCTGAGCGTGCAGGCCGTGGTGGTCACGCTGTTGGCGGTGCTGATGTTCATCGGCTGGGCCGGACCGGCGACGCTGCTGCTGCTGACCTTCGTTACCGGCTGCTGCACGGCCATGCTGTCGCCGTCGTGGAATTCGGCCATCGTCGACGTGGTGCCGCGCGACGAACTGCCGCAGGCCATCACCGTGGTGGGCATTTCCTACAACAGCGCACGTGCGCTGGGCCCGGCCATCGCCGGCTGGGTGTTTGCGCAGCTGGGGAGTGCCTGGGTTTTTGTGTGCGCGGTGGTCGGTATCGTGGTGCTGCTGCAGGCCGTGCGGCAGCACCCGCCCCGGCCGCATCCGCCGTCGCGCCTGCCGGCCGAACGGCTGTGGGGCGGCATGCTCAGCGCGCTGCGCTTCGTGCGCCATTCGCACACCGTGCTGGCGCAACTGGTGCGCACCATGGCCTACAGCACGGCGGGATCGGCTCTGTGGGCGCTGCTGCCGGTCATCGGCCAGCGGCAGCTGGGGCTGGGTGCCACGGGTTTTGGTTTCTTGATGGGTTGCCTGGGCACGGGTGCGGTGTTGGCCGGACTGTTCATCGGCCGCCTGCGCACGCGCCTGGGGCTGGAACGGCTGGTGGCCATCGGCGGCATGGTGTTTGCCAGCGCCATGGTGGTGGCCGCGCTGTCCACCTGGCCGCCACTGGTCTACCTGGCGCTGGTGGCCGGCGGTGGCGCCTGGATGGCCGTGATGTCGACCTACAACACGGCCACGCAAACCAGCGTGCCGCCCTGGGTGCGCGCACGCGCCACCGCCATGCACACGCTGTGCGCGCTGGGCTCGTTTGCCATCGGCTCGGCCTTCTGGGGTGCCTTGTCCGACATCGTGGGCCTGACACCCGCGCTGCTGATGGCCGCTGCCGCCATGGCCACCGGGCTGCTGCTGGTGCGGCCCTTCCCGCTGCGCATGAGCGACCTGGGCGAAGTCACACAAGCACCGTTGTCACCCGACCTCTTTGTGGCCCACCAGCCCGACCCCGAAGCCGGCCCGGTGGCGGTGGAAATCAGCTACCGGGTGCGGCCTGAATCGACCGAGATTTTTCTCGACGCAGTGAGCCTGATGCGCGCGCCGCGCCAGCGCGACGGCGCCACCTTCTGGCGCATCTACCGCGACCTGGGCGACCCGTCGCGTTACGTCGAACGTTTCATCGTCACGCGCTGGGCCGACTACCTGCACCAGCGCGCCCGCGCCACCTTGGCCGACCAGCAACTGGAAGTGCTGCTGCTGCCGCACCTGGAACCGGGCACGGCGCCCAGCATGCAGCACTACATCGCCGAACGCTAAATGCCGCCTGGCAACAGCCTGCACACACGACATGAACCCCGATTTCGAAGCCGCCAGACAGGCCTTTGTGGACGGCCTGGCCGGCCAGCAGGCCGGGCAGTTGCTGATGGCCGAAAGCCACTACCGCCGATCGCTGGCCCTGCTGCCGGGCCGCGCGTCCACGCTCACCAACCTGGGCGCCACGCTGCTGGCCCTGGAAAGACCGCAGGAAGCGTTGCTGCTGTTGGAGCAGGCCACACAAGTCGAGCCCGGCCACGCCGAAGGCTGGCTGCAACGTGCCGACGCATTGGCCCGGCTGGGCCACCTGGATGAGGCACTGCCCTGCATCGACCAGCTGCTGGCCCTGGCCCCCACGCTGGCCCTGGGCTGGGCGCGCCGCGGTGCGCTGCTGAAAGATCTGGGTCGGCACCCGGCCGCGGCACAGGCGCTGCAACGGGCCATCGAACTGGGTGCCGACCCCGCGGTCAACGGCTACCTGCTGGCTTCCTTGACGGGCGCACTGGCGCCACCGCAAGCGCCGCCGGGCTACGTCGAACAGCTCTTCGACAGTTACGCCGAAGGCTTTGACCAGCACCTGGTGCAGCAGTTGCAGTACCGGGCACCCGAGGTGCTGGCGCAGCTGGTGCGCCAACAGAACAGACGTTTCCCATCGGCCCTGGACCTGGGCTGCGGCACGGGTCTTTGTGGCGCCTTGCTGCGGCCCCTGGCCGACCGGCTGGCGGGCGTGGACCTGTCGCCGCGCATGCTGGCGCAGGCGCGTGCACGGGCGGTGTACGACGAGCTGCTGCAAGCCGAGATCGTGCAGCACCTGCACGACACCGCGAGCCGGCACGACCTGCTGCTGGCCACCGACGTGTTCATCTACATCGGCGACCTAACCGCCGTGTTCAGTGGCGCCGCACGGGCGCTTCGGCCTGGCGGTCTGCTGGCCTTTTCGGTGGAGCTGTCCAGCGACGCGGTGGACTTTGAATTGCGCCCCAGTTCACGTTACGCGCAGTCTGAACGCCACCTGCGATCGCTGGCGCAGCGCCATGGATTCGAGGTAGTGACCGCTGCGAAAGAGGACCTCCGGCTGGACCAGCAGCAGCCCGTGGCCGGCCTCTACCTGCTGCTGCGGGCCGCGTCGCGCGGCTGAACGCCAGCGCCACCGCTACACCGCGCCGCGTGTGTTGACGTACAGCGCGTAAAGCGAATGGCTGGCGGCCATGAACAGCCGGTTGTTCTTGGCGCCGCCAAAACACACATTGGCGCAGCGCTCGGGCAGGTGGATGTGGGCCATCGGCTGGCCGGCGGCGTTGTAGACACGCACGCCGTCCAGCGCTTCCAGGTCGGCGCCGGGTGCGCCGCTGCTGCCGAAGCCACACCACACGTTGCCCAGCATGTCCACGGCAATGCCGTCGTAGGCGCCGGGGCCGCCGGCGTCGACGTAGACACGCTTGTTGCCCAAGGCGCCGCCATTCACGTCGTACTGCCAGATCTTGCGATGAGGCTGGGCACGGCTTTCCACCACGTACAGGATTTTTTCGTCGGGACTGAAAGCCAGGCCGTTGCTGCCTTGCAGGTCACTCAACACCATCGTCAGCTCGCCGCTGCCTGGCGCGATGCGGTAGACGCCGTGGGGCAGTTCTGGCGTGGCCGGTTCACCTTCCCACCAGCCCAGGATGCCAAAGGGCGGGTCGGTGAACCAGATGCTGCCGTCGCGGGTGCAGACGATGTCGTTGGGCGAATTCAGGCGCTTGCCCTGAGGGTTGTTGGGATAGCGGTCGGCCAGCACCGTGATGCTGCCGTCGTACTCGGTGCGCGTGACACGCCGCGCGCCGTGTTCGCAGGCCAGCAGACGGCCCTGGCGGTCGCGCGCCAAGCCGTTGGCGTGGTGGCTGGGCTTGCGGAATTCGCTGATCGCACCCGAGGCGTCGTCCCAGCGCAGGATGCGGTTGTTGGGGATGTCGCTGAACAAGAGGTGGCGTGCGTCGCCAAACCACTGCGGTCCTTCGGCCCAGTAAAAGCCAGTGGCCAGTTGTTCCACCGTGCCCGAGAGCAGCCGCAAGGCCGTGAAACGTTCGTCGAAGATCTCGATGCGCGGGTCGGGCAGGCGCTGCGAAGGCTGGAAGTTGAATTGCGGGCCGGTGTCCATGTCTTCAGATCTCCTTCAGTGCGGCCGCTCCATCGCGGGCCCCTGAATGTAGGCGCCAGGCAGATTCGGCCGGCGGGCTCAGAGTCAGACTCAACGCCGCAACACAGGGCCTGCGCTCAAGGACCCGCCCGCCTTGGCAGCCACAGGCTGAGCTCGGGGAATGCAGGCCATCATCATCAGCACGATGTCCAGTTTCTGCCCAAGATTTCCGCGGCTGCCGCATTCGGGCAACGGGTGGGGTGCACATCGGCGGCCTTCAGTTCATGGGCCCATGCGGGTATGGTGATCGACACAGCCAGCGCGGCGGAAATCCCGGGGTTCTTCAGCTTCCATCGGGTCTCTTGTTGGAAGGGGGTCAAGCCGCCGTGTTGTATTTGTTGTCTCCATAGGGGCCCATGCCCAGAAAGCTGCCGCCTTGCAGCAGCCGTTGTGGCCCTTCCGGTTGAAGCAGGTGCTGCACCTGCGGGGCGAAGCTCTCGGCATCGTGCCGGGGCACAAAGCCCAGGCGCCGCCAGGCATCCGCCGTGTCCCAGAAAGCGCGTGTGTTGTCGGACATGCCATAGGCCACCAGAAAGCCCACGTCGGGCGCGGTCAGTGCACAGCTCACCAGGCTGGCCAGGTCGGGCAGGCTGATCCAGGTGGACAGGCCACGTTGGTCGGGCGGCGTGGGTGTGGCGGTGCCGATGCGCAGGCACACGGTCTCGATGCCGAAGCGGTCCCAGTACAGGCTGGCGATGCCCTCGCCGAAGAGCTTGCTCAGTCCGTAGTTGCCGTCGGGCCGCGGGCGGTCCAGGGGCGTCAAGGTCTGCGTCCGCGGGTAGCAACCCGTGACGTGGTTGCTGCTGGCAAATACGATGCGCTTCACGCCCTGCCGGCGCGCCGCTTCGTACAGGTTGTGCAGGCCGCAGATGTTGGCTTGCAAGATGGGCTCGAAGGGCCCTTCGACGCTGATGCCGCCCAGGTGCACGATGGCCTGCACGCCTTGCAGCAGTTCGTGCACACTGGACGCGTCGGCCAGGTCGCAAGGCACAGCATCGACATCTGACGGCAGCGTCACACGCGCCAGCGGCGCGGCCAGGTCCGAGACCCGCAGGCGTTGCGCCAAGGTCTGAAGCGGGGGTGTCAGGGCGCGGCCCAGGGTGCCGGCCGCGCCGGTCAGGAGCAGGGTCTGAAAGGGTGCAGTCATCGGCGCAGGGTCAGCCCTGAATTGTCTTTGATGGAGCCTTCGGAGAGTATCGAACCGTTGTTCCAAGCTGAGCTAGGGGATTCCATGGTCAGGCCACCGGGGCCCGGTTTGCGGGTGGTTTCCTTTGGTGAATGCATGCTCGAACTGCAAGGCACGGCCTTCGGCGACATGCGCCAGACCTACGGCGGCGACACCCTCAACTCCGCCGTCTACCTGGCTCGCTGCGGCGCCCGCCAAGGCCTGCAGGTGGATTACGCCACAGCCCTGGGTGACGACCCGCTGAGCAGCGGCCTGTTGCAGCGCTGGCACGCCGACGGGTTGGGCACGGGCCTGGTGCAACGCTTGCCGGGGCGGCTGCCGGGGCTGTACCTGATCGAGGTGGATGAACGCGGCGAGCGCCGCTTCAGCTACTGGCGCGACCAGGCTGCAGCACGTGCCTACTTCGACGCGCCCGAAGGCAGCACGCCGCTGGAGCAGCAGGCCGACACCATCGACGCGCTGTACTTCAGCGGCATCAGCCTGGCCATCCTTCCGCCGGCTGGGCGACAGCGCCTGCTGGCGGTAGCCGCACGCGTGCGTGGCCAAGGCGGCCTTGTCGCCTTCGACAACAACTACCGCCCGCGCTTGTGGGCCGACGTGGGCACCGCCCGCGCCGCCTTCACCGCCGCCACCGACGTGGCCACGTTGGCGCTCATGACGCTGGACGACGAACAGGCACTGTGGGCGCAGCCCGATGCGACAGCGCAGTTGCAACGCACGCTGGCCCTGCTCTGCGCCGAGGTGGTCATCAAGCGCGGCGCTGCTGCGACCCTGGTGCGACGGCTGGGTCAGCCGCTGCAGGAAGTGCCCACTGTCGTCGTGGCACAGGTGGTGGACACCACGGCCGCGGGCGACAGCTTCGCAGGGGCCTATCTGGCCGCGCGCCTGGCGGGTGCCGATGCCGTTGCTGCGGCCCACGCGGGCAACCGGCTGGCATCGCGTGTGGTGCAACACCGCGGTGCGGTCATACCCCGGTCCGCGATGGCCGACCTTCTGGAGTGAATCGAACGAGCTTCGGAAGACCGGTGTGCTGGTGAGCCGGCTGATGTCCGGCCTGCTGGCCGGCCCAGGTCACCTTCGATCAGGGCTTCTGCCAGGACCGCGAAGAGTTCGGCGACCCCATCCGCTGCGCTGTTTCCCGCCAGTTGGGATGCACCACGTTTGCGCTGGACCCACCGGCCCAGAAGGCGCGCTAGATTCACGGCTTCAAGTGAAGCCAGGAGCACATCGATGAGACCCAACCGCCTGCGTGAGCTCTGGGCCCAGGACAAGGCCGCCGTCAACGGCTGGCTGGCCATTCCCAACAGCTTCAGCGCCGAGGTCATGGCCAACCAAGGCTGGGACTCGCTGACCATCGACATGCAGCACGGTGTGATCGACTACAACGCGCTAGTGCCCATGCTGCAGGCCATCAGCACCACGGCAACCGTACCCATCGTGCGCGTGCCCTGGCTGGAGCCCGGCATCCTGATGAAGGCGCTGGACGCAGGTGCCTATGCGGTCATCTGCCCCATGATCAACACCCGCGAAGACGCGCACAAGCTGGTGCACTACACGCACTACGCGCCGCAGGGCACACGGAGCTTCGGGCCCATACGCGCCAGCATCTACGGCGGCCCCGACTACCCGGAACACGCTAACAAGACCATCGTCGCCTTCGCGATGATCGAAACCGCGCAGGCGCTGGACAACCTGGACAGCATCCTCAGCGTGGAAGGCCTGGACGCCATTTACATCGGCCCTTCGGACCTGTCGCTCAGTCTGGGCTGCAAGCCGGTGTTCGATGACGTTGACCCGAAAGCACAGCAGGCCATCGAGCACATCGTGGCACGCGCCAAGGCCCACGGCGTGGTGGCTGGCATCCACAACGGCCGTGCCGACGTGGCGCGGGCGCGAGTGGACCTGGGCTTCCGCTTCGTGACACTGGGCTCGGACGCCCGACTGCTGGCTGCCGGTTCGCAGGAACTGCTGGGTGCGATGCGGGCGGGCTGAGCGGCTGGGTCGCCGCCGGCTTCGTCGGACATGGGGGAAGGCGCCATCACCGCCTGCTTCGCGCTGCGCTGACAAACCTTGAGATTCCCGCACGCGTTGCGGCTTTTTCAAACCGACATGCCACATGCTCGAACGCCCCGCCCTGTTGGCTGAGGTCCAACGCGCCCTGTTCCGGTCACCCGCAGTCGCCTTGGTAGGCCCGCGTCAGGTGGGCAAGACCACGCTGGCCCGCAATCCTCAGGTCGACGGTGCAAAGGCCACATGGTTCGACCTCGAAGACCCGCAGGTGCAGCGCAACGTCGAAGCTGGCGGTTTCACGCTGCAGGAAACCGGCGCCGAAAAGGCCCACCGGCTGTGGTGGCGCGGTGGCTTCCCGCGCTCTTTCACCGCCGCCAGTGACGATGACAGCCGTGGCTGGCGGCGCCACCTCATCCGCACCGTGGTTGAACGCGACCTGCCGCAACTGGGCATGAACGTGCCGGCTCGAGCCATCTACCGCTTCTGAGCCATGCTGGCGCACTTTCACGGCCAAGTCCCCTGACTGACCGCGTGGAACCGGTGCCGCTGACAGCCTTGCTGGGGTGAAGGCGCCGGGCCTGCAAGTGCGCCGGGCTGAAAGCACAAACGGTCCAGCCCTTGCGGTCTGGACCGTTGCTTCCATTTGGTGGGCCCCGACAGATTCGAACTGTCGACCAACGGATTAAGAGTCCGCTGCTCTACCAACTGAGCTAGGAGCCCTGAAACTTGTTCAGTCGCATGTGGTGGGTCGTGCGTGACTCGAACACGCGACCAACGGATTAAAAGTCCGCTGCTCTACCGACTGAGCTAACGACCCATCCGAAGAGCCTCAAATTATATCAGCACCTGAGGGCTGGTCTTTCCTGCTGCAGACGCCATCAGCAGGCCCAGCGCCTCACCGGCGGCCACCATGCCGAAGGTGGCCGTAACGGTGACGCTGGAGCCGTAGCCGTGGCAGTTGAGTGATCCGTCGTTGCCGTTGGCAGGCGCCGCGGCCGCATCGACTTCGCAGCTGGCATCGGACACGGCTGCGGGCGCGGCCACACTTTCGCGTGAGAACACACAGCGCACGCCGATGCGCCCCTGGCGGGGGGCTGCACCGGCCTTGCGCAGGCGCTGACGCAGGCTGGCCAGCAGCGGGTCGTGTGTGGCGTCGGCCAGGTCTTCGACCTCGACACGCTGCGCGGCGCGTTTGCCGCCTGCGGCACCCACACAAACCAGGGGCACGCCGCTGCTCAGGCTCCAGGCCGCCAGTGCGGCCTTGGCGCTGACCTGGTCGCAGGCATCGATCAGCACATCCACCGCCCGGGGCAACAGGGCCGGCCAGTTGTCGGCGGCGACAAATTCTTCAACGCCGAGCACGTCACAGCCCGGATGGATGTCGGCGATGCGCTCGCGCAAGGCCACCACCTTGGCCATGCCCAGCGTGTGGCCCAGGGCCTGCACCTGGCGGTTGATGTTGGATTCGGCCACATGGTCCAGGTCCAGCAGCACCAACACTGCCACACCACTGCGGGCCAGCGCCTCGGCCGCCCAGGACCCGACACCGCCCACGCCCACCACCGCGACCCGTGCCTGGCGCACCCGTTGGTAGCCCGCATCGCCATACAGCCGCCGCAGGCCGCCAAAGCGGCGCTCCAGGTCGGCACTGGTTTCGGTCGCAGCGGACATGGCGGACACAGTGGAAACAGCGGCGACAGCGACGACAGCGGCGACAGCGCTCAGCTGCCGCTTTCCAGACGCCACACCTGGTAATGCAGCGCCGCCACGGCGCCGACGATGATGCCGGCCAGCGCAATGAAACTGCCCAGCGCCAAAGTCGACACACCGCTCAGCCCTTGGCCAATGGTGCAGCCCATGGCGGTGACACCGCCCACGCCCATCAGCACCGCGCCCACGATGTGGTTGGCGGTGTCTTCGGTGCCGCCAAAACCTTCCCCGCGGAAGCTGCGTGTCAGCAGCGCCACCAGCGCCGAGCCCACGACCACGCCCAGCGTGGTCACGATGCCGATGGTCAGCACCTTGCTCGTGTCGCTGAACAGGATCAGCCAGTCCACCGTGTAGGCCATCGGCGCGACGAAGGTGAGCGACTCCATGCGCTGCGTGTTGGTGGCCAGAAAAACGTCGTCCAGCGTCACCGGGTGTTCGGTGAGATGGCCCATGCGGCCGGACACCCACCACACACCCACGATGACAGCACCCAGGCCCAGGCCGGCCAGCAGCGCTTGGCCACTGCGGCCTTCAGAACGCGCCAGTGCAAAACCGACCAGCAGCAGGCCGATCACCAGACCCGCAGCCAGGGCCAGCGGCCCGCGTGCCATGCCGGTGGCGTGGGCCAGCAGCGAGGGCAAGTCCTGGCCCGTTGGCAATACCAGGTCCACCTTGTCCACCGTGGCGACACGCGCCACCGCCACCACGCCCCGCAGCGTGGCGTAGGCGGCCACGGCCAGGACAAAAAACACGACCACGCTCTTCAAACTGCCGCCGCCGATGCGCACCAAGGTCTTGCTGCCGCAGCCCGAAGCCAGCACCATGCCAAAGCCGAAGAGCAAACCGCCGAGCAGGTTGCTCAGCCAGATCAGCCGCGGCGCGGCATACACACTCTGCCCGGCCTGCACCCAGCCCAGCCAGACCATGGTGTTGAAACCGATCATGGCCACGCCCATGGCCATGACCCACATGCGCATGCGCGACCAGTCGCCCATGTTCACGATGTCGGCCACTGCACCCATGGTGCAGAAGTGGGTGCGCTGCGCGATGGCGCCAAACACGACAGCCAGCGCAAACGCGGCCCACAGCACCTGGGCCACGAGCCCGGGAAGCTCGGATTCCTGCATCACGCGGTGCGGCTACTTGATCGACGCCAGCCGGTCCTTGCCCGCTTGTGCGGCTTCGGACTGCGGGTAGGCCTTCATCAGTTCCTCGATGGTCTTGCGCGCGCCGCGTGGGTCTTTCATCTCGGCCTGGCTGTTGGCCACAGCCAGCAGCGCTTCAGGTGCACGCGGGTGCTCAGGTGCATTGCCGACGAAGTTGCGGAAGACGCTGATGGCTTCTTTGTAGTCGCGACGGCCGTACTGCGAGTTGCCCAGCCAGAAACGCGCCGCATCGGTGTACGGGCTGCCGGGATAGCGGCGCATGAAGTTGGCGAACAGCGCCACCGACTTGTCGAAGTCACCGCCGCGGATGGCGGCAAAGGACTCATCGAAGGCACGTTTTTCTTCCGGGCCCACCGTGAAGTCTCGGCCGTCCATGGCCACCTTCACGGGCTCCATCTGGCGCAACCGTTCTTCAAGGGCCTGCGCCACATCACGCTGGCGGCGCTGCACGTCGGCAATCTCTCGCAGCGCCTGTTCGTCGTTGCCACGCAGCTTGGCGATTTCGCCGCGCATTGCTTCGAGCTGGTTGTTCAGGTCCAGCAGGCTGCGGCGCAACGCCGCCAGCTGTTCAACGAGCTGGGCGTTCTGCGACGTGGCTGCGACCAGTTCGGTGGCGCGGCCCTTGGCCTGGTCTTCCATCGTGGTGACGCGGCCACGCAGTTCGACGATGGCCTTGCGTGCCTCTTCGTCGTTGAGAAAAGCCCAGCCCGGCTGCGCCACCAGGCACAGGAACGCTGCCGCCACGATCGAGCGGCCGCCACGGACGGGCTTGGCCCGGCCGTAGGCTGCGCCCCCTTGAGGGGGAGCGCCGCAGGCGTTCCGGGGGTGATTCATCTCAACGGTCCTTCAGTTCTGCACGGCGGTTGCGCGACCAGGCTGTCTCGTCGGCGCCGCTGGCGGCCGGGCGCTCTTCGCCGAAGCTCACGGCTTCCAGCTGCGCCTCGGGCGCACCCAGCAGCGACAGCGACTTGAGCACCGACTCGGCACGCTTCTGGCCCAGCGCCAGGTTGTATTCACGGCCACCACGCTCGTCGGTGTGGCCTTCAATGACCATGCGCTTGCCGCTGGTGCGTGTCAGCACCTTGGCATGGCCGTCCAGCAGACCTTGGAATTCGTTCTTGATGACGAAGCTGTCGAAATCGAAATACACCACGCGCTGCGTGGGTGCGGCCATCAGGGCGCTGCCGGCAGCAGCACCACCCGCACCCGCGCCCGAACGGGGTGTGAGGTTGACCGTGGACACGCCAGACTGCGGCGTGCCGGTGGCCGTGGCCGCGCCTGCAGAAGTGCCACCCGCTGCGGCAGCGGAAACCACAGGTGAACGCGTTTCAACGGGCACAGCAGCGGTGGGCGCCACCTTGCTGGGGGACTCGCAAGCCGCCAAAACGGCCATCATCGAAACGAGGCTCAGCGTGCGGAAAGTGAAGTGCTTCATCGGGTGCTCCAGGGCTGGGTGAATATCAGAAAACGGATCCTGCAAAAGCCGGTGTTCGGGCGCCGCGTTTCAGCGACCGAATGGGCCCCATGCGGGTTCGCGCATGTCGGCGCCGGTGCTGAGCAGGCGCGTTTTGATCTTGCCATCAAGCGTGGTGGTCATCAACACGTCGCCACCCGGGGCGCGCGTGGCGTACACGATCAGCCGGCCGTTGGGTGCAAAGCTGGGGCTTTCGTCGTCGCGGGTGTCGGTCAGCGGCACCGGCGCGGTGGCACCCACTTCCAGCAGCATCAGGCGAAAGGCGCCGGCCTGGCGCGTGATGTAGGCCAGCTGCTTGCCGTCCGGGCTGATGCTGGGGCTGATGTTGTAGTCGCCCGTGAAGGTGATGCGCTCCACCGCGCCGCCGGTGGCTGCAATGCGGTACACCTGCGGGCCGCCGCCGCGGTCACTGACGAAGTAGATGTGGCGGCCGTCGGGGCTGTAGACGGCTTCGGTGTCGATGGCGTTGCTGGTGGTCAGCCGCGTCGGTGCGCCACCCGCAACCGGCACCGTGTGCAGCTGCGCGGGGCCGCCCTGAGACAGCGTGACCACGAGGCGCTGGCCGTCGGGTGACCAGGCTGGCGCGCTGTTGCTGCCGCGGAAATTGGCCACCATGCGGCGTTCGCCGGTGGTCACGTCCTGCACCCAGACGGCCGCTTTCTGCGTCTCGAAGGACACATAGGCCAGCTTCTTGCCGTCGGGCGACCAGGCCGGCGAGATGATGGACTCGGGGCTGGCCAGCGCCACTTGCCCACCCTCACCGTCGGGGTCGGTGACATGCAGGGTGTAACGCTTGCCGGTGCGCAGCACGTAGGCGATGCGGGTGGCAAAGACACCCTTGTCGCCGGTGAGTCTTTCGTGGATTTCGTCGGCCACGCGGTGCGCGGCCAGTCGCAGGTCAGCTTGCAGCACCACCTTGCTCTGGCCCAGCAACTGGTCGCCCCGCACGGCGTCCCACAGCTTGTAGCGCACGTCGAAGCGCCCGTCGGCCAGGCGCAGCACAGAACCAGCCACCAGCGCATCGGCGCCGCGGCCGCGCCAGGCCGGCAGGTCCACGGTGCTGCGTTCGTCCAGGCCCGCTTCGCCGTCGATGACGCGGAAAGCACCGCTGCGTTCGAGGTCGGCCTTGATGATGGCCGCCAAGGCCACACCGACTTGAGACTCTTCCCGAAAGGGCGCCAGCGCGACCGGAATCTGCGTCGCACCCACGCCGCTGATTTCCACCCGCAACTGGCCCCGTGCAGGCCAAGCGAGGGCTGCGGTGGTGGACATTGCAGCGGTCAGCCAGCGGCGGCGGGGCCAGTGGAGTGTCTTCTTGGTGGGCTCTTGCACGGCAGGCAGGGCGCGTTGGGCTTGGCGGCGCATTGTAGGCAGGCCAGTACGACCCACAAACGAACTGCGGGTTCCCTTGCTGAAGACACCCTCTCGGGCACGCCGATAATCCACCGCCGCCCCAGTCATCAGCAGGCCCGGCAGCCATCCAGCCCATGCCCACCCTCTTGCAGCGCTTCGCGCGGCTTCTGCCCTACATCCGCAACAGCCGTGCCGGGCTGGTGGTGGCCACGCTGGCTGCGCTGGTCACGGCACTCACCGAGCCGCTGATTCCGGCGCTGATGAACCGCCTGCTCGACCAGGGCTTCACACGCAACCAGCTGCCGCTGTGGATGGTGCCGGCGGCCATCATCGGCCTGTTCGCCGTGCGCAGCGCCTCGGGTTTTGTCGCCCAGTACGGCCTGGCCTGGACCGCCAACCGCGCCGTGCTGAACCTGCGCCACAGCATGTTCGCGCGCCTGCTGGCCAGCGAACCCGCGCTGTTTTCGCGCCAGACCGCCAGCGGCATGACCAACACGCTGGTGTATGAAGCGCAGACGGGTGTGACCATCCTGGTCAATTCCTTGCTCACGCTGGTGCGCGACACCTTCACGCTGATCGCGCTGCTGGGCTACCTGCTGTGGCTCAACTGGCAGTTGACGATGGTGGTGGCGTTGCTGTTCCCGGCCGTCGGGCTGGTGATGCGTGCGCTGGGCAAACGTCTGCACCGCCTGACGGTGCAAGGCCAGAAGGCCACCGACGAACTGGCCTATGTGGTCGAAGAAAACATGCTGGCCTGGCGCATCGTGCGGCTGCACGGCGCCGAGCCGCACCAGGCCGACCGCTTCCACACCCGCGCCGACCTCGTGCGTCGCCTGATGCTGAAAGCCGTGGTGGCTGGCGCCACCATGACCCCGGTGACCCAGATGCTGGCCGCCTGCGCGCTGTCCAGCGTCATCACCACGGCGCTGTGGCAAAGCAGCAGCGGTGGCGCCACGGTGGGCAGCTTCGTGGCCTTCGTGATGGCCATGCTGCAGCTCATCGCACCCATCAAGCACCTGTCGGATGTGATGGCGCCACTGACCCGTGGCCTGGCAGCCGTGGAACGCGGCCTGGACCTCATCGAACACAGCCCGGTGGAGGTGGGCGGCACGCACAAGGCCGACCAGAACGGCGGCCGGGCGCACGGCAACATCAGCTTCGAAGGCGTGAGCCTGCGCTACCGCGAAGACAGCCCGGCCGCCGTCGATGCGCTGGACCTGCAGGTGCATGCGGGCGAAACGGTGGCGCTGGTGGGCCCGTCTGGCGCCGGCAAGACCACGCTCGTCAACCTGCTGCCGCGTTTCATCGACCCCACGGCGGGCCGCATCACGCTGGACGGCGTGCCCCTGGCCGACTGGGACGTGCTGGCGCTGCGGCGCCAGTTTGCGCTGGTCAGCCAGGACGTGGTGCTGTTCAACGACAGTGTGGCGGCCAACGTGAGCCTGGGTGCGCCGATGTCACGCGACCAGGTGCGCGCGGCATTGAAGGCGGCCCACCTGCTGGACTTTGCCGACGGCCTGCCGCAAGGGCTGGACACCGTCATCGGGCACAACGGCAGCCAGCTGTCGGGCGGTCAGCGCCAGCGCCTGGCCATCGCACGCGCCATCGCCAAGGACGCGCCGGTGCTGATCCTGGACGAAGCCACTTCGGCGCTGGACAGCGAAAGCGAACGAGCGGTGCAGGATGCACTGGACGGTCTGATGAAGGGCCGCACCACCATCGTCATCGCACACCGTTTGTCGACCATCGAAAACGCCGACCGCGTGCTGGCCCTGGAGGGCGGGCGGCTGGTGGAACAAGGCACACACACCCAGTTGCTGGCCGCCGGCGGCCTTTACGCCAGGCTTCACGCCATGCAGTTCAAAAGCTGAAGGAGACACCTCATGACCACCACCCAGAGCACAGCATCGCCCAAACCCATCTCACGCTACCCGGTGCCTGAGCTGAAGGACCTGCCCGAGGACCTGCGCACGCGCATCCTTGATGTGCAGCACAAAGCCGGCTTCGTGCCCAACGTCTTCCTGGCGCTGGCGCACCGGCCCGCCGAATGGCGTGCCTTCATGGCCTACCACGACGCGCTGCTGCTGAAGGACACCGGCTCGCTGAGCAAGGGCGAGCGCGAGATGATCATCGTGGCCACGTCCGCCGCCAACCAGTGCCTGTACTGCGTGGTGGCGCACGGTGCCATCCTGCGCATCTACGAAAAACAGCCGCTGGTGGCCGACCAGATTGCCGTCAACCACCACAAAGCCGACATCACGCCCAGGCAACGCGCGATGCTGGACTTTGCGATGAAGGTCTGCACTGCATCGCATACCGTGGACGACAGTGACTTTGCCGCGCTGCACGAGCACGGCTTCAGCGACGAAGACATCTGGGACATCGGCGCCATCACGGCATTTTTCGGCTTGAGCAACCGCATGGCCAACCTCACGGGCATGCGGCCCAACGACGAATTTTTCCTGATGGGGCGGGTGCCCAAGGTCAAGGCCTGAAGCCCTGAAGCGCTGCATCCCGAATGGGGCAGCCAAAGCAGCACAACACAGGAGACTGTCGATGCAACGATTCCCGATCGCATGGGCCGCGACTGCAGCGTCGGCGCTGCTGGCTGCCTGCGCTTCAGCGCCCAGCGGTGCGCCACCGAAGGCCGTGACCATCCAGCGCACCACGCACGGCGTGCCGCACATCAGCGCGCCCGACATGCACACACTGGCCTACGGCGTGGCGTACGCCCATGCCCAGGACAACGTGTGCCAGACGGCGCAGCAGCTGGTCACCGTGCGTGGCGAGCGTGCACGCACCTTTGGCGCCGCCGGCACGGCATTGCTGGGCCGCGGCATGGTGCCCAACGAGCAGATCGACTTCTTCATGGCCGCGCACATGGACGACGCCGCGCTGCAGCGACACTGGGCCACGGCCAGCGCCGATGCCCGGGCCATGATGGCCGGCTACGTGGCCGGCTACAACCGCTTCCTGGCCGACAACACCAACGCCCTGCCGGTCGCTTGCAAAGGCCAGTCCTGGGTGACACCCATGACGCTGGCCGACATGCGCCGGCTCAGCGAGTTGACCAGCATTCTGGCCAGCAGCGCGTCTTTGGCCGAGGCCTTGCTGGCAGCCCAGCCGCCTGCAGCGAAAGCAGCGCATGCCGCGAAAGCCGCGAATGCCGCGGCAGTGGCCGACTTGCCGCCGGCTGAACTGGCCGCGGTCGCACGCGAGCTGGGCCTGATCGACCCGCCGCTGGGCTCCAACGCCTGGGCCTTCGGCAAAGACGCCACCGGCACCGGGCGCGGCCTGCTGCTGGGCAATCCGCACTTCCCTTGGTCGGGTGTGAATCGCTTCTGGCAGATGCATCTGACGGTGCCGGGGCGCATGGACGTGATGGGTGCGGCCATTGGCCACGGCGCAGTGGTGCAGATCGGATTCAACAAGGACGTGGCCTGGTCGCACACCGTGTCCACGGGCAAGCGCTTCACGGTGCACGAACTGACCCTGGTGCCGGGTGACCCCACCAGTTACCTGGTGGACGGCCAGCCGCAGAAGATGCAGTCGCGCACGCTCAGCATCGGCAGCCGGGGCGCGGGCGGCACCACCACCAGCGCCATCAACACCAAGACCCGCACCCTGTGGTCCACCCGCTGGGGCCCGGTGATCACCGTACCGCGCCTGGGCCTGGCCTGGACCGACACCCGCGCCTACGCACTGCAAGACGCCAACACCGGCAACGTGCGCAGCGTCGACAGCTGGCTGGCATTCGCCAGCGCCAGCAACGTGCGCGAGCTGCACGCGGCGCACCGCAACCTGGGCGTGCCCTGGGTCAACACCATTGCCGCCGACCGCCATGGCAGCGCCATGTACACCGACGTGAGCGTGGTGCCCGACGTCGACGCCGCACAACTGGCCGCCTGTGTACCCAGCCCCCGCGCCGCCGCTCTGCTAGGAGCAGCGGGCATCGTGATACTGGACGGCAGCAAGAGCGCCTGCGGCTGGAAGCAGGACGCCGCGTCACCGGTCGCGGGCCTGACGCCCATCGAACGTTTGCCGCTGGCCATCCGCAACGACTGGGTGCACAACAGCAACGACAGCTTCTTCTACAGCCACCCCGATCAGCGCTTCACGGGCATCTCGCCGATGGTGGGCGACGACATCCTGCGCCGGCCGCGCACACGCTCGGGCTTGATCGAAGTGCCCGAACTGGTGGCGCGCGGACCGGTCACGCCGCAGGCCGCGCAGGCCCAACTGTTTGCCAACCGCAACCTGCTGGCCCGTGTGGTGCTGCCCGACCTGCTGGCCGCATGCGCCGCCGGCGCGCCGGGCCCGGAAACACGCGACGGCTGCACCGCGCTGCGCGGCTGGGACCGCGTCAACAACAACGACTCACGCGGCGCGCACCTGTTCCGCGAGTTCTGGCAGGCCGCCAGTGCCGTGCCCGGCGTCTACCGTGTGCCCTACGACAAGGCCCAGCCCGTGGCCACGCCGGCCGGTCTGAAGATGGACGACGCGGCCGTGGCGGCCAAGGTGTGGGAAGCTCTGGCGAACGCGGTGAAAAAAGTGCAGACCGCGGGCTTCGCGCTGGACGCGCCGCTGGGCACGGTGCAGCGCCCGCTGATCACCGACGAACCTATCGCCGTGCACGGTGGAGAAGACTTCGAAGGCGTTCTCAACAACGTGGGCAGCCAGTTCACACGCGGCATCACGCCGCAGGGCCTGCGCATCGACTACGGCACCAGCTACGTGCAGACCGTCACTTTCGACGAGCGCGGCCCGGTGGCGCAGGCCATCCTGACTTACGGTCAGAGCACCGACCCGGCTTCGCCGCACGCGACCGACCAGCTGAAACTGTTTTCAGCCAAGCAGTGGCCGCAGATGCCTTTCCATGCCGAAGACGTGGCGCGGCAGCGGGTGGGCGAGATCCTGCGGCTGCTGGTGCGGCCGTAGGTCGGAGGCCTGTGCGCTGTCAGGGCGCGCCCAGGAAGGCTGGGTCGATCAGCAGCAACTCGGTTTGCCCGCGCTCACGGGTGTAGACCTTGCCGTCCAGCCCGACGAAGGTGAGCTGGAAGCCGTTTCCCGAGATGTGGCGCATCTTGGGGAAGGGCATGACCTCCAGGCTCAGGCAGGTGCCGGGGCCGTAGTAGTAGTTGTAGCCCGTGCCGTCGACGCGGCAGATGCGGTAGCTGGCGGGTGCGGTGTAGGTCGGGTAGTCGCGCACGTCCCAGAGCATGACGGTGCCGTCGCGCAGCAGCGCGGCGGCAGAGCCGCTCGAGTCGCCTGCGATCTGCACCACGTCGGCCAGGCCGGGGATCTGCACCGGCGTGGGCTTGGGCGTGCGGGTGCCGTCACCAGCCTGGCCGCTGGTGTTGGCGCCCCAGCCCCACACCGTGCCGTCGGACCGCAGCGCCAGGTTGAAGCCGCCGACGGTGGCCAGCGCCGAGATCGAGCTCAGGCCTGTGACCAGCGTGGGGGCGATCGCGTTGTCGAACAGTCTGAGCTCGCTCGTGACCGAGCCCCACTGGTAGACCCGGCCCGAGCTGTCCAGCGCCAGGGACGTCTGCTGGTCGGCCGCGACGCTGACGATGTTGCTCAGCCCCGGCACCTGGCGCGGCGTGAACACCGCGCGTGCTGGTGAGGGCGCCACGCCGACACGGCCCTCATTGAGGTCGCAGGCCGTGTCGTCGTAGACCACCGAACTGCCCAGCCCCAGCTGCCCCTGGCTGTCAGCGCCCCAGGTGTAGACCAAGCCCAGCTTGTCACGCCCCACACCGTGGTAGGCGCCAGCGGCCAGCGACGTGATGTCGCGCAAGCCGACCACCGCCACGGGCGTGTCGCGGCGGCCACGGCTGCCGCCGTCACCCAGCCGGCCGCAGTTGGCGTCGCCCCAGGCCACGACACTGCCATCGTTCTTGACCGCAAACAGTTGTGAATAGATGGCGCGCAAGAAACGCACGTCGTCCACGAAGCCGCGCAGCAGCTGCACGGTGTTGCCGATGGGCCCCAGGCACCGCTCGCCGGTTCTGGGGGTGACGCGCTGCAGGTTGATGCGGCCCTCGCGCGTCAGCGCCGCCTTGTCGTACTGGAGCTCACAGCTGTCTGTCGCGGTGGTGCCGCCGTAATACGTGGCCAGCGTGAAGTCGCTGACAAAGGGGCTCAGCGCCAAGGTGGTGGTGGCGCCGAACTGCAGCGACACCGAAGCGCTGGTGGTGCCCAGTTCCACACCATCGCGGGACACGTCGTAGTACGCGGCGGCGCCTGAAGCCGGCGTGCCATCCAGCGCAAAGCCGTTGATGAAGCCATCGGTCAGGTCGCGCGCCAGTTGTTCGGTCAGTTCCAGCGCCGGCACCGTGGCCGTGGGCAGGTAGTTGTTGGCCTTGCGCACCAGACCACCCGTGACCACCGCGGCCAAGCCGTAGCGGCTGACCGGCAGCGCGCTGGCCCCGCTGGTGGCGTCGATGGGCGTGGGCAGCGACTTCACCGACGGCACCTGCAACTGCTGCGGCAGCAGGCGGTTGATTTCGAGCCGCACCTGTTCGTTGGCCAGGCGAATCTGCGCCGCCGTCAAAGTGGCCACGCTGGCAGTGCTGAGCAGCGGCGACGTGCCGGCTCGCACCTGCGCGGGGTTGGCCACGAAGTTGTTGATGGCGTAGCGGTAGGCGGCTTCGGTCAACGGCGACACCGCCAGGTTTTCGTCGATGCGGTCCACCAGGGCGTGCAACACCTGGCCGGCACCGAAGGGCAGCAGCGTGTTCTTGCCCTCGTCGAAGTAGGTCGCGCCTGCAGCGCCTTCCAGCGTCAGCAAGAAGGGGCCGGCGCCGGGCCCGGCCTTGATGCGCACCAAGCCCGTCACCGGGTGCGTGAGCGCGCTGCCCACCAAGGCGCCGTCGGCCACGCGGGTGACGGTCAGGCGGGCGTTCAGCACCTTGCCCAGGCCACCGCCACCGTCTGCGCCATCGCCGTCGGCACCACCGTCGGTGCCGCCATCACCACCGCCGTGCAGCAGTTCCAGGCGTGAGGTGTCGGCACTGGTCACGACCTCGCCCCACACCGCGGTCAGCAAGGCGCTCTGGCTGGTCACACTGCCGGCGCTGTTGGTGATGCGCACGCGCCAGCGGCTGCCACTGTCGGCCATGGACACGGGCGCGCGCGCCAGCGTGGCGGCAGCCGAGGCACTGACCTGCGTCCAGCGTGTGCCGCCGTCGACGCTGGTTTCCCAGGTGTAGCTCAGGTCACTGCCGGCGGCAGTGACCGACGGGTTGAAGGCCTGGCCCACCACTCGGGTGGCAGCTTGCGGCTGGCTGGCGATGGTGGGTGCCGTGACGGCAGGCGGCGAAACGGGTGGTGCGGCCACGGGCGGGGTGCTGCCCGCATCACTGCCACCACCGCCACCGCCGCTACCGCCGCAAGCGGTCAGCGCAGCCAGGGCCGCAGCGGCCACCGCCAGCTGCAGCCTGCGCATCGTCTCCACGCGATTGACCTTGTGCATCTTCAACTCCCTCTTCTTTTTCGATGTGGTTCAGGGCCGCGCGGCAGCGGGCGCTGGCAAAGGCCGGCCGACACCGCTGGCGCCCAGGATGGCCAGCGTGAAGTCGGGCACCCCCGGCGGCGGCGCGATCAGCACCGGCGTCTGTTCACCGTTGGTCAGGCTCTCGACCTCGCTGGACACAAAGAGGCTCAGCGCCTGGAAGGTGACACGGCCACGTTTCAGAAAGTCCGCACCGCCGCGCAGGCCCGTCACCACGGCCTTGGTGAAGGCGCCGTTGCCCCATTCGCTGTTCTCCTGCGACTCCTGCCGGCCGGTGCTGGACGCAAACACGATGACGCCGTTTTCGGGTGACGCCAGCTGGTTGCTGATGCGCGTCATGTCGCGCGTGAAGCCCCGGCCGTTGCCGATGGCGTTGCCGGCATGGCAGGTGTCGACAAAGAGCACGGCGCGCCCGCGCAGACGCACCAGTGCAGCGCGGATGGATTCTTCATTCAAGGCGCTGGCGGCCACGTTTTTCGGCGCGGTGTCGTGCGACACGAAGTAGTAGCGGCCATCGGGATGGTTCAGCGCATGCCCGGCCAGAAACAGCATGCCGGTGTCACCGGGCCCGACCGATGCGCGCAGCCATTCCAGCCCGGCCTCGATGGCCTGCGTGGTGGCCGCCTTTTCCGTCAGCACGCGGGCCTGGACCTGGCTGTAGGCACGGCCGTCCTGCGCGCCCAGCACTTCGGCAAAGTCGGTGGCGTCTTTGGCCGGCAGCTCCAGCGCGCCGATTTCCTTGCTGGCGTAGGCGCCCACGCCCACGGCCAGCACGTACAACTTCGAGCGCTGCACTTGTTTGGGCTCGGGCGCCACTTCGCGCTTGAGCACGAAGGTCAGTGGATCGGAATAGCCGTTGGCGTTGGCTGCCACCACGTGGACCACCGACTCACCCTCTTCAGCCGGGATGCGGATGAAGCCACCCGTCTTGCCGTCTGCCGTGAGCGGCAGGCGCTGCTCCAGGATGTCCTGCAGCACACCGTCGCGGCGCACCACCAGCGAAGTCAACTCTTCACCGGGGCGCAGCACGACACCAAACTCCAGCCCCACGGTGGCCGAGCGGGTGCGCACCGCACGGGGCTGTTTGTAGACCAGCATGGGCGGCAGGCGCTGGACGATGTCCAGCACGGCCAGCGTCGGCATCTCGGGCAGGGTCGGCACAGGCTGTGCGGGCTGTGTCTGTGCCAGGTTGGGCAATGACGGGGTGGGCCCGGG
>ENA-ORBV01000546-ORBV01000546.1-microbial-mat-metagenome-genome-assembly--contig:-NODE-546-length-86958-cov-19.330820_pt1 | contig 86958 bp, 72 predicted proteins | sample MGYA00237777_ERZ505514 | MGnify/ENA primary metagenome ERZ505514 (study PRJEB26160, sample SAMN06269048) | microbial mat metagenome | isolation source: Oligotrophic lake microbial mat | place...
CGATACAAGATAATCCGTGTACAGATCAAGCAATTCGTAATCATTCATAACTGCCTCTTTTAGCAGCCAAAGTTCAGACTATATTACTTTTTCTCAAAATTCAAAATTTTTGGCCTGCGAAAGACCAGTTAGTAAAACAATAAGTTGCAGTATTGCCGCAGTGACCAGTGTAAGAATTGTATATCGCGTTATTTTAAATCCGATTGGCTCTGTGTTTTTTAAATCGAAAAAGGAGCGGGTAAACAGGGCGTAACCAATGGTCAAAAGACAAAAGCAAATAAACTCCGTTTGGTCGTTCCAACCGCCGGGGTATCTGAATAATCTGTTAAATACGGAAAAAGAGACTTTATCTTGAAAAAGAGAGTAAAAATAAGGTGGAAAAGCCCGGGCAAAGTAAACCCACGTAGCCAAAAGATAAAAAATGTAATGTAAGTAATCTTGCCGCCGGTTTTGCCAGTATTGAAAAAGGGTAAATAGCAGGATAAAAAGGGTAATATTTAAAAAGACATTTTGAAAGGTAAAGAAATAATTGCCAAAATAAGGCGTACTTGAATAAAATTGATCATAAATCTCACCAATAGGTATCTTATCGGATGCTCTTGCACAGCTTGAAAGTAACAGTGTTGGCAATAAAAGCAAAACTATTTGCTGGGTGTACCGATTTTTAGGTGTCATCGCAACGGAGGGTTTTAGTTTCTATATATATGACAGCTAAAAATAAAGTTTTTATCCCAATATTTTATACACAACAAATTGATTACAAAAACTTTAGGGTTTTTGAAGCGAGTTCTCTTATCTACTCCGGTTTTTTGGATACGCTGCTTTTTGTAACAATTTTTAGGCATTCCCGTAACTTATTGAACCTATCAGGGTTCTGGTGATTACCAATAAAGGTTCTACCGACTACCCCAAAACATCTTTTAAGAAGCTATTAAGGTAAAGCAGAGATGCTCTATGGGTTATCCTTTCCACCTATACAGCATCTTTGTTGAACCTATAGCGGTTGAATGTTGAACCTTTAGAGGTTCTCCTTTGATGCTATAAAGGTTCTTTTTTCTACCTATATAGGTTATCGGTTGATGCTACACAGCATCTTTTCTCAACCCTTACAGGTGAAACATTGAACCTACAAAGGTCGTCTCTTTTAGCTTGACAACTAAACGAAAGAACCTCAAGAGGTAAAACAAAGATGTTATATCAGTAAAACGAAGAGGCTATTGACGTAGAAGCCATCACCTACACTGGTAATCGCTTGAAGTCGGATAGGTTCTTCCGTTCCAACCCCGCATTCGCCAGCATCACCACTTCGGTAATATTTTCCATATTTAAAACACCAATCAGTTGTCCATTTTCCAGCACCGGACAAATCGTGGCGTTCGACTGCGTCATGCGGGCGTAGGCTTCCTGCAATTCCATATCGGGTGACAAGGTAAAAAATTCCTTATTTGCAATACGACCGATGTTGGCTTCTTGCCCCACTTCACGCAAGCCCCGAATGATTTCATCGCGGGTAATGATGCCGATGATTTGATTGTCTTGTTCTACCAGAAATTCTTTTTCTTGTCCGTCGAGCAGCGCGGCAATGGCTTTGTCTAAGGTTTCAAAAGCGTGAAACGTGGTGAATTGGTGCATCAACACATCTCGAACTTTATATTTGGATAGTACGGAGCGCGTCGTTTCAAAATTAGACTCCGCACCCGCACCGAGGAAAATAAATAAGCCGATAAAAATCCACCAAGGATTATAAAAAAAACCTGCAAAGACAAAAGCGATTGCCAATACTTGCCCGATTCGAGCGGCGATATTCGTCGCTTTGGCACGGTCATAGCGCATCGCAAGCAATGCTCGTAGCACCCGACCGCCGTCCATCGGAAAAGCTGGAATCAAATTGAATAAAGCAAGCACGACATTGAGAACCAATAAGTTGAATAGAAAATTATCACTTGTGATTTGTCCATTTACCGCTTCGGGTGATTGCGGAAAGCCACCGGTCAATTGAAAATAAAGCAATAAAATTCCTGCGATCACAAAATTAACTGCTGGACCTGCCAGCGCGACCCACAATTCTTGCATCGGTTTTTCGGGCATCCGTTCCATGTTAGCAACGCCGCCGATGGGTAGTAAAATGATATTTTTAGTTTTAATACCATAGCGCATTCCGGTGAGCGAGTGTCCCAGCTCGTGCAGCAAGACACAAGCAAACAATGCTAAAATAAACCAGACGGACATCATACTTTCAAAGAAACTTTGTCCTTTATTTAGATTACTAATAAGAATCCAGCCGAGTAGAATCAGAAACGTCCAGTGGACAAACACGTCAATGCCGCGAATACGGGCTATTTTAAGGGAGAAATTCATTTTATTGTGATTAGTGATTGGTAAATGGTGAAACGTGAAATGTGAATTGGGATTAGTGAAACGTGAAATGTGATTTTAGATTTGTTCTTGTCTTTAACAAGTAAAAAGAGGTTTTGCCTTTTAAATGAATTGAAAAATGAAAGCTTTTTATTTCAACTCCCTAATCACAACTCCCTGATCACCAATCACAACTCACCAATCACAACTCACCAATCACCAATCACCTTTTACCTCAACAGCGTCACATCGCCTTTAATCATCTCCGTACGCCCGTCTTTGAGCAAGACTTGAGCGGCGAAAATGTAAACCCCGGCATCCATTGCTTGCCCGTTAAAAGAGCCATCCCAGCCAAACGTTGGGTCGTTAGGTTGGAAAGGTCCAGCTTGAAAAATATGATTCCCCCATCGGTCGAATATCATAAACGTTTTTACTTCCATTACATTGTCACCACCGTAAACCATAAACACATCATTCGCGCCGTCATCATTTGGCGTAAAAACATTCGGAATAAAAACGTCAATCGTTTGCGTGACTGCCACTATGAGTATGTCCGTAGCCGTGCAGCCATTGTTTGCTGTGACTGTGACTGCGTATTCGGTGGTTAGAGGTGGAGAAACAGTCAATTGAGTATTAATAGAATCGAAAGGAATCGTATTTACCGTCCAGAAAATGGATTGGAAACGAGTGGAATCGGTGAGTGCTTTTATTTGAACGGTATCACCAAAATTAATCAGCAAATCCTCGCCTAATTCTACAGAAATGCCTGTTGGCTGTGGTACAATGAGCGTCGTGTCCCATTCGCAACCGTTTGTATCTTGCAAGCGCAAGATGTACGCACCAGCTCGGATATTTTGAAAATAATCGTCATCTGCCAATGGCAATTCGCCCAATCCATATTGATACGGAGCAGTGCCGCCACTTACCGAATCAATTTGCACAAAGCCACTTCCTTGCCGAATACAATTGGGAGGCGTGATGGTAAAAAATGCTTGTCGAATCGCCGCTTCGGTTTCATCCACCGCTACGGAAGCCTGTCCGACACAACCTCGATTTACATCTGTCACTTGCACCAGATACGTGCCGCCGGAACCCGCCGTAGCCGTACTGCTGGTCGCGCCGCTTAAAATTTTGCCATCGGAAGTTGTCCAATTATAAGTAAATGTGCCACCCCCAGCGACCGACGCGATGAGTGGAGCCGAATTGTTATTGCAACTTAAATTTCCCGTTGGCGCAATCGTAATATTTGGAGACAAAGTATCTATTGTGACCATCGTGCGGGTTGTATCCACGCAGCCATTCGTGCGACCGGTGACGAGCAAGCGATAGACACCAGGCTGCGTGATGGTGACCACGGCATTTGCAACCCCCAGCACTCGTCCAGTCGAGTCTATCCATTTCAAGTCTACATTTGCGACATTCGTCGTAGCCGGTAGCGTTATTTCTTTGCGAAGGCACGTCAGCGGTAGCGGTGTCGGAAGGGGAATTTCAGGATTTTTTAAATCACTGCGAACATCAGCAATGGTGATGTCTCTACAACTATTGCTGGGGTCAGTTACAATGAGTTGATAGGTTCCAGGCGTTTGCGTTTGTATCGAAGGCGAGGTTAGATTTCCAGTCAAATTGCCACCATTCAAAGCGCTCCACGTATAAGTCAATGCTGTGCCAGTTTGAGAAGTTGAAGTGCTACCGTCGAGTGTAGCAGTCATGTTTATACAAGTTAAGCCATTTATATTTGATATAATCGCCGTTGGTGGCTGCGCACGTTGTCTAATTTCAACGGTATCTTGAGCCGTACAATTATTAGATGGATTGGTAACCAGCAAAAAATAAATGCCAGGTTGATTCACCGTTGGTGTAAGCGTATTGGCACCCGAAACGATATTGCCATTCTGCGTTGTCCATTCAAAGCGCAAATTACCGCCAACCGCCGTTCCTTGCAATTGCAAACTCGTGGTCACACAATTTAAAGTAGAATCATACCCTGCAAAGGCGGTGGGTGTTTGCGCATTTTGTAATACTTCTACACTATCGTTAGCCACACACCCATTGTCCAAATTTGTAATTTGTAAAATATAAATATCCGGCTGCGTGACGGTTGGTGCGAGGGTGCTGTCATTTGTAATCGGGCTGCCATTGAGAGCCGTCCATTTGTATCTATAATTGGCAGAATCGGGCGTGACCGAGCCGCTTAATTGAATCGAAGTTTGGTTGCAACCCAAAGTGTCGCCTGTGCCTGCGTCTGCGACTAAACTATTGCGTTGGTCAAGGACTTGAGCCGTGGTGGAATTGCGGCAACCAGTATTTAAATCTGTAATTTCAAATAGATAAGTACCTGCACTGGAAATAGTCAACGTGGGATTATTCGTACAATTAATCGGATTGTTATTCGCATCCAATTCGCACCAGCGGGCTTGAAAATTGCCACTTGGCACTGCGCCAGTCAGCGTGAGTATTGGATTATTACAAGTCAAAAAAGTATCCCTAAAAGTGGGCACGGTTGGTAAATCTCCACTCGGCAACACGCGAACGCTATCCGTTGCAACACAATTATTTAAAACATTCGTAACCGTTAAAATATATAAGCCCGGCGCGTTCACAGTTGGAGTCAAAGTAGTTGCACCAGACACGATATTTCCACCGCTTGTTGTCCAATTATAACTAAAATTCGCACCCGTAGAAGAACCATTTCCACTCAAAACGACCGAAGTTCGAGTACAACTCAAGCTCGTATCTATGCCAGCATTGGCGATGGGGCGGAGCGTGTCGCCGCTCACTTGCACGGTGTCTCTCGCTGTACAACCGGATTGAATATTGGTTACTTCAAATATGTAATTACCTGCTATTGTGACAACTTGCGTTGTATTTGTACCAATTATATTTCCTGCTGCATTGCGCCAAGCGTAGCGGATATTTGTATCTGTAGCTGAGCCGCTTCCATCGAGCGTGACAGAAGATTGCGTACAATTAATGGTATCGGGTTGTAAAATAATTAGGGTTGGAATGGCTGCGCTTTGAAACACTTCGAGGTTGAATGTATCAGAAAAGCCGCTTGTGTTCGTGACGGTCAAAGTATACCTTCCCCCCGCATTTACGGTTGGCGTTAAAGTATTTGCACCCGACAAAATATTGCCATTGGTGGTCGTCCAATTTAAGGTGCAATTATCACAAATTTCACAGAAAGCAGCAGTCAGCGTCAAGATAGGAACTTGACAAGTGAGCGTATCCGGCACGTCCAGTTGAATGCAAATATCGCAATCTTGTTTTGTCACGATGACCGTGTCGTTGACGGCGCAATTATTTTGCAAATTCGTAACCGAAAAAATATACGTGCCTGCCTGATTGATTTGAATAGAATCCCGATTCGCAGCACCTATGATGACCGGACCATTCCAACTCAAGCGATAATTTCCGTTTGGCGGATTGACGATGGCTCGAATGGTGAATGTATCTACTGTGCAAGGAATCAAAATCGAATCTGCCAGCGTCACCATTGGCATACCCGTTTCTGTTGAAATTTTTACCGAATCGGTTGCAACACAGCCATTTATAACATTCAAAACTCGAAAAATATACGTACCTGCTTCGTCCACATTTTGCGTAAGCATAGTGCCAATCGTATCGCCTGTAGCATTTATCCAAGCGTAGAAAAAATTTGCGCCGGTGGAAGAACCAGTTGCATCGAGCGTGACCGATGTTTGTCCGCAAGTAAGCGTGTCCGGTGCGCCCGCTTCCGCCGTTGGAGGATTAAAATCTGGCATCACGGTAACGGTATCACTGGCGATACAGCCATTCAACGTATTAGTGACAATTAAAATATAATCTCCAGTAGCGTCTGCTCTTGCTGTGGTGCGAGTGCTGTCACCCAAAATATTGCCATTCAAAGCACGCCAGAGGTAGCGGAAATTTGCACCAACCGAAGTGTTCGCGCCGCCGAGTTGCACCGTCGAATTTATACAATTGATTGGAATCGTATCACCCGCATCGGCAATCGGTGGCTGAGAACTGCCCACTACTTGCACGGTGTCGCTTGCGGTACAAGTCGTTCCATTTGATAATTGTGAAACGGTTAAAATGTATTTGCCCGGCGCATTTACAGTTAAATCTGATGTGGTATTTAATTGCATTCCTGTGGTGTCCGTCCAAGTATATATAAGTTGCCCAGCAGGCGTAGAAGTGCTACCCGTAAGTGTCACATTCGGATTCGCACAACTAATCGTATCTGGCGGCGTAATAATTGCAACCGGTCTTGAAATAGTTAAAGTTACATTTACAATGCTATCACAACCTTGCGCAGAGGGGAGCGTGATGCGATACGTAGCTGGAACGGTAAGGGTGTCATTTCCAATCAGATAGCGTCCGCCTTCGCAAATAGAAACGGTGATAGCGGTTTGAATAATAGGTTGGATAGCTAATGTAAGGTTGATAATACTGTCGCAGCCATTTACATTTGATAAAGTATCGGTATACGTTCCAGCGGTTTTATAAATAGAAATGCCCACCACGACCGAGTCGCCCGGACAGATAGCTAGATTTAAATTTGTTATACTTGGATTTACCACTGTCAACGTCAACCGCACCAGGCTATCACAGCCACCCGCACTTTTCAGCGTCACATTATACGCCCCGGCTATCGTAAGGCTTTGATTGCCAATCCGATAGCTTTCGCCCTGACAAATCGTGTCCGACACAAAAGCAGTAGGCGGCGGCGTACCAATCGTGACTTCTATGCAATTCGTCGTTATTTTGCCACAGTATAATAGGAGATTTCCATTGAGTTGTCGGCGTAGGGTATCTAATGGATAATTTGCATTTGCTAATGGAAGACTATCTCGGTCGGCTCGGCGGTAGGATAAACCACACACCGTGTAATTTCCAGGCTGGAAAGTGCGCAAATTCGCCAACGAATCGTAGCCAATAATTAAGCCATTTTGACTAATGACGTAGGTGTAACCATATTCGGTAGAATCGGGTTTTGCAGTCGCGCCATAGTCTGGTTGTAACGTCAAATCCAACGAAGAATCACCTTGGCAACCTTGCACATCGGGAACGGCGGCGAGGCTACCGGCATCGGCATTGCAGCATATAAAACCACGTTCGTCGCAAAAACGTAGTCGGAAGTGCGTAATATTTCCTGGATAAATAGAAGGATTATTGTTAATACTGATGCGCCAAGTTCCATTTACCGAACCGGTATCAAAATCTTCCAGACAACCTGAAAATGGGTAGTAAGAGCCTTTGTAGCGTCCTCCACTTACAAAGTTGCGCGACTGGCTATTACTCCATTTAGCTACGTAGCCACTGTCGGGTTGTGCCGTCTCCGCGCAGGGTACAAAATTAATTTTCCATTTAGCACCGAAGGTAAATGCAAGTTGGTCAGGTGAGTTGGGACCCATCAATTGAATTCGCTGTCCGGAAGGAGAGATTAGGGAAATTTCAAGATTTTCAGAGAATCTATGGTCAAAATCAAGTTCAATACCACAGATGCCCTGAGCGGGATCCGCAAGGTCATTATTTACTACATCGCTTATTTGAAAATCATATGGGACAGGACGGTTGACTGGGATTGCAATCGTATCCTCAATGCCACAATTTTGCGCACGCAGCCACGACGGTGTCCCGACCATCAGCAGGATAAATATGTACCACAGGAATAAAATTCGCCTCATAAGTAAGCAGAATGAAAAGCAGTGTTTGGGAATGAAAAATGAAAGAATAAAAATGCATTTATCACAATCTCTACTCTTTTTAGTAATTCCTGACGACCGCTTTAGCCTCTCAATGTTTTGGGATTAAATTTTGTGATTGGGGATTTGATATTCGTTATTGGAAAAAGTGACCAAACACAATTAACAAATCATACCTAACCAAAAATCCAGTACACAACGCTTTTTAAATACGCTTTTATATTTCACCCTCAAAATTAGCGTAAGTTTCGAGAGTTGGGGTACTTAGGAGATGTCACCTCCCAACCACAAACGACTGCGCCACTCGTCCTGTTTCCCCCAGCACTTCCAGCCAGTAAATACCGCTTGTAATTGTTTTCAAATCAATGGGTTGCAGCAAATTTCCGGTTGAAAAATCCACTGTTGTTCGCTGCAATTCCTGTCCTAAAGCATTCACAATCCGAATCGTCAACTGACGTTGCGGTATCCCAATTAATGACAATTGAAAGCTGCCCGCATTCGGATTGGGGAACAAGCGAAACGCCTCAAAAGGCAATGGAAGTGTCGTAGTAGCAGTTGTTATTAGCGCGAGCGATTGCTGAAGGGTGTCGCTGCCGCAAGTGTTGGAAACCAAAAGCGCGACCTTATAATTTCCGGCTGTGTCATATTGGTGAATTGGTGTCGGTTCTTTCGAGCTTTTGCCATCGCCAAAATGCCATTCATAATGTTGATTTTCAAGAAGTTGGTTGGACAAACGGAAAGCAACTTTTAATTGTTCAATCGTCCAAGTAAACGTCGCTTCGGGCTTATTTGTTACCGTAACGAAATTTTGCTCCATTAGTGTATCTTTCCCAAAATCATTAACAACTTCCATCCAAACGGGATACGTGCCGGGCTGTGTATATTGCACAACAGGATTCGCTTGTGTAGAAGTGGCAGGCGTTCCACTTGAAAAAATCCATTTGCGTCCGTCCGGTTCATTTTGGGATAAATCATTGAATGTGACCGTTAAAGGAGCGCAGCCCGTTTTTACATTTGCAGCAAAAGTAGCTATTGGTGCAGCACCTATGATTTCGACCACTTTCGTAACAGTGTCTTTTCCACAGACGTTAGCAGCAATTAATTGGGTTGTGTAAAGTCCTGCCACCGCGTACGCGTGTTCAGGATTCGTCCAATTGCCGGAAGTACCGTCGCCAAAATGCCAAATATAGGTGGAACCACTTTCTGTCAAATTTCGGAAGCTCGCTACATTTCCATCTACACGAAAAGAGAATCCGGCTTTCGGCACGCGATTTACTTGTACCAGATTACTTTGGCGAGCCGTCACGCTTCCGGCGGCGTTGCGCACCACGAGTGCTACGCTATACACGCCCGGCTGTTCGTACGTCACGACCGGGTTGCGCTCGGCAGAATTAGCAGGTTTTCCGCCCGGAAATTCCCACGCGAAAGTAGCTGCATTTGCGGAAGATTGATTGTCAAATTGCACTTGCAAGGGCGCGCAGCCAATCACATTATTGGCAACAAAACTGGCTTTCGGCATCGTGACAACATTTACGACTTGCGTCAGCGTATCGGCTCCACATTCATTATAAGCAAGGAGTGAAATCAGGTAATTGCCATCTGTTTCAAAACTTAAAGTCAAAAAACGCTCCTGACTGGTGTCGCCATTGTGCAAATGCCAACTCAGACTGTCCGCCGCTACCATCGCTCGCAGCATCGCCGTCGTTTCGCCGGGTGTGTAATTGATGGTGAAATCAGTTTTGGGTGGTCCTTTGACTTGAATCATGGCGGTTTTTACCAATTCCGTTCCACCGGCGGCATTGCTGGCGCGGAGCTTTATAGTATAAAAACCGGGTTCTACAAAAGTCGCAAGTGGATTGGCTTCTGTTGAAGTTGTGTTATTACCAAAAGTCCATTCCCAATCGGTCGCATTAGACGAAGAAGTATTGTAAAATTGAACCGTGAAAGGCGCGCAGCCACTGGATTGTAAGGTAAAAAAATCTACGGTCGGTAGGGTAGGAGCGGCACATTCTGTCAGGCAATTCGACAAATTAATAGCCGTACTTAAATACGCATTGATTCTCAATTTTGTATTAGTAGACCACTCTTTTACATCCCGAATGAGTGGCGCCATGATGGTTTGGGAATTGGTAGAATCGTGGTCTGCATTCAAATTATGACCAAACTCGTGCGCTTGTAGCGACCGCATCAAACCTGCATTTTCAGAGTAACGCCGCAGCACGTTGTAACGAGAACCGCCACATAAAACTGCATAATAACCGCCGCCGCCGATGTTCGCACCCGTTCGGTCCGTGAGCGTTCGTCCCGTCCAAAGGGTCGCCAAGTCATATTTTTTACCAAACTTACCGGCGTTGCCCCATGTTCTAAAATTGCTCAATAAGGCTTCATAATTATTCGTGGCACTCCAAGGATTGCAAGTCGGACAAGCACTTAGCCAAAGCGTAACGAGTTGAAAACGAACTTCATGGTTGAATTCATCGTCATAATTGGAGCGCACGCTATTTAAAATTGCCAGCACGTATTTTTCTACTAAACTGGTATCGCCAAAAAGGTCATACATCTGATAATCCGCCGCTATCGCCAGTTCTACGGTATAACATTTGCCCGCTGACTTTTCTAAATCACCTATCATCTCTGACTTTTCTTCATGCAAAGCACCCGCACAACGCCCGTTTGAGTTAGGTAAAATATCCGACGATTCATAAAAAAGATACTGGTCTTCGCCCCATTGTTGATTAAAACGGCGCGCCGGTTCGATAAAAAAAGTCTGATTATTAATTTCAAAAACGCCATAAATAAAGCCTGCTGCCAGTGTTAAGTAACACGTCCCAGTATTCGAGCCGACTATTTTTCCGCGATAGGTTTGGATTGTTTGGTTTGTAGAATATCTTATGCCTGTTTCATCTGAAATATTAAATTGATAATCAGGACTTTGAATCGGGTCTAATTGCAGTTGGATTTGCCAGTCGCGGCTTTCGCCGAATTGTAGGTGAATTGGGGTTTCGGCAGGATTGTCTTGGACCGTTTTTAATAAGGCGCGGCTGTTGAGAGAGAAGATTTGTACGTTGCGTAACTCATTCGCTAATAGGCTTTTATCCGCATTTTGGATTTCCTGACCGATGAACGATTGAGCAGTTGCCATGTTTACAGCAAAGCAAAACAGGAGACTACACCGCCACGAAAACGATAGAAATGTCATCTGGAAACTATTCATGGGAAATAAAAGTGCCAACCAATTTGAGGTAAAGATAGTCTATTCTAAGCAGACTTTAGATGATAGACTTTAGATTTTTAGCCGACAGATTTTGAGTTTTTCGAGGTTTATCGAACAATAAAAGTGCCAAATATAGTGTCTATCGTCTAATATTTAAAGTCTACTGGTTAAGATCTGACATCTAAATAATAACTTTGCAAAAATAACTGTGATGAAAAAAATAATTCAAATTGCTACTTTCCTATTTATGATAACTGTTTGTCAGTCAATGCTTCATGCACAGGTGCGAGAAGTAGACCCGAATGTAACGGAAGAACCGGCTAAAAGTACCTTCGCCAGCCGCTTGTGGTACGGCGGCAACCTCATATTGGGCTACTCTGGCGGCAATTACGAAAGCCTTTTTCAAGTAGGTATTTCACCGATGGTGGGTTATAAAGTTTTTGAGGGGCTGTCTATTGGTCCGCGCGCTTCCATCATTTACTCAGCCTATCGGTTGGATTTGGGTACAGAGGTGGACAAATCAAACACGGTATCGTGGGCGGTCGGCGTATTTGCGCGCTATAAAATCATTCGCAGCATCTTTGTGCACACCGAAGCAGAATTAGAAGACACGCCTATCTATCTATTTAATGGCAGTGCATTAGAAGTATTTCGTCGGCAGCGCAACAATTTTTACGTAGGTGGCGGCTACAACAGCGGTCAGGGCGCATTTGGTTATGAAATTATGCTTTTATACAACTTGAATCAGCCGGATAATGATGTAGAATCGCCGTTTGATATTCGGGTGGGTTTTACGTATAATTTTTAAATAAGAGGTGGCGCATCTCAAAGATGTGCCACCTCTAACTTTTTAAAACCCGACACTCAACCCCACCAAAAAATTCGTACCCGCCTGCGGAAAAAAACCTTGGTCAATCGCCGTCGCGCCATTAAAATTGTACCGGTACGACCATGCGTTGGTTTCGTATGCTGTGTTGAAAATATTTTGCACCAGTAGCGTCAGGGCGATTTCTTTTGCGAAAGTTGGTTTCCATGCGTAGCGCATTCGTGCATTTGTGAAAGTGTACGCATCAATCACATTGGTTTCGTCAGATGTGTTATCAATAAATTGTTGGCTCACGTATTTATTAGAAAGCGTCAAACTCAAGCCCTGCAAGGGATTCCAAGTAAACTCCGCGCTTGTAATTACATTTGGTGAAAAGGATAAATTGGTATTGTTTCTTTCAATTGCTTGTTGCGAAAGCCAGTTAAAATCCGCGTCGTACACATCTATAAATTCTGTGAATGCCTGCACTTTATTGCGACTAAAGGTAATATTTCCGTCAAAACGCAATTTGGGCAGCATTTGCAAACCGCCCGTCAATTCTATACCCAAACGATAGCTTTTATCAATATTGACGCGGGTCGCAGCGCCCACTTCATTGATTTGTCCGTTGAGTGCGAGTTGGTCTTGGTAAGCCATGTGGTAAAAATTCACGCCGAGGGCTGCTTTTTTCCATGTTTGGCGATAGCCGATTTCCGTGTTGTACAAACGCTCGGATTTCGGACGGCTCGATGGCGTGGATTCTGTGTAATCATTGCGATTGGGTTCCCGATTGGCAATAGCAAAAGATGCGTATAAATCAATGCTTTCCAGCGGTTTATAAAAAATACCTGCTTTTGGATTGAAAAAATTTAATTCGGCAGATTGCTCCACATTTTCTAATTTTTCATTATAACCTAAAAAGTCATAATTCACGCGCCGAAATTGCAAATCCAAATACGCATTCCAATTCGCGGCAAGCGCATAGTTGAATTTGGTGTACAGGTTGACATCTGCTTTTCGAGCATCGTTATTATAATACTTATCACCAAGTTCATTCGGAGCAAATTGCGCCCAGATAACTTTCCCATAATGATTGCCTTCGTAAATGTGATAGCCGCCGCCGAGCGTCGCATCCAGTCGGTTTTTATTAAAATTCAGCGCGTAAACGCCACCGTAAAAATGATTGTCTAACCAGAGTTGTCGAATCAAATTCGTAGTTGTAATAGAATCATTACCGATTATAATGGAATTAAAATTATATTCAGCAAAATCTTGATTCGCTTTGTATTGTTCAAAATAACCCAAGCCGCGCGTGTAATGCAATGCCGTGTTAAGATTCCAATTTGCGGCAAGCTGATTATTGTACAATAATTGATAATGCGTTTGACGGTAATTATCCACTTCATTATCATAAGGTTCGCCTTCTTTTTCCGTGCCAGCCGAGTTATAATTTCTTAATTTTTCCTCTTCTAAATTTGCAGCTGGCACGCCATTCCAAGCCTGATAGGTAATCTCATGACCAGAAAAAACATTCAACCGCAGTAGACTTTTCGCGCCGACCATTGCACCAGATAAATAGTAGGAATTTAAATCAGAAGCCGCCCGTTGAATCCAGCCATCCGATTTTATTTGCGACAAGCGTCCGTCAATCGTGAATTTATTGTTTAACAAGCCAGTTCCAAACTGCACATTGCCTTTCCAAGTGTTGAACGAACCCGCCGAACCGCCGAGCGTTGCGTACGCTTCTGGCTGTAATTTTGACGTATTTAAGTTAATACTCGCACCAAAAGCGCCCGCACCATTCGTGGAAGTGCCCACGCCGCGCTGGATTTGAATATCATTGGTAGAAGTCGCAAAATCGGGTAGGTTGACCCAAAAAGTGCCTTGCGATTCTGCATCGTTGAAGGGTATTCCATTGATTGTTACATTGATACGGGTTGGGTCGCTGCCGCGTATCCAGATGCCCGTGTAACCTACGCCCGCGCCGCCGTCACTCGTCACGACCGTAGAAGGTGTCCATTGCAACAAAAAAGGCACGTCCTGACCAAGGTTGTTCTTTTCAATTTCGGGCTTGCTTAAATTTGTATAGGTCATCGGCGTTTTAGCATCGGCGCGTGTAGATTTTACAATCAATTCATCGAGTCGGATTTCGTTTTCTTGCAATTGAAAATTGAATTCGTTTTCTCCGGGTTGAATGGTAATCACTTTTGTCAAAGCCTCATAACCAACATGAGTGATGGTCATACTGTAAATTCCAGTTGGAAAGCTCTTGACAAAATACCTTCCATCAATATCCGTAGTTGTAAGTATTTCAAATCCTCGCACCATTACATTTGCACCTATCAAAGGCTCGTTTTTTTCATTGGTAATTTTACCAAAAAGTACGGCTTGTGCTTGCGAAGCGATTGTAATCAGTAAGGCAATGGTAAGGAAAATGGTCTGTTTCATAACAGAAGCGTTGCTTGATTTTTACCGCTTAGTTCTTTGCCCGTCTGACATTTTTAACCACAAGGTGCACAAGGGTTTACCACAAAGGACACTAAGATGGCATTGTGTACTTGGTGTATCCCGATAGCTATCGGGATGGTGAACTTTGTGGTTAAGAAAGCTTAGTAGTAAAAATCAGTTTGTGAAAAATGCCGCCGTTCCGGGGGTTGGAATGCGTGTTACCTCAACACCATTGCACATAATCGTCGTCCCTTCCCGGCATTACCCGGGCAGGTTCAATGGGTATAATCTCAGCCTGTTTATCAGTAAGCAGTTGGCGGTAGGCAGTCGGCAGTGTAGGACTGCATTCTGCAAACTGAGAACTGCCTACGGAGGAAGTAAGGCACCCCGAATGAGAAAGTGCAAATGTAAAATATAAAATGTAAAATTCAAAATGTAAAAGCGGATTACTCAATCAAATTAATCAACGTCCGATAGTCATCAAACGGCGCGTCTTCGCCTCGCATTTCTAACAAGTCTAACAATTGACTTTGATAGGCTTCCTCTAAATCTAATTGGGTTTGTTGGCAACGTACTTCTACTTTTCCTGCTTGTAATTGTTGGATGCGCCAGTCGTAAGTGGCTTGCATTCTACCCAAGATGCGCTCGTGTACTTGCACATGGTCGCTATCGGGCGAGATGGCGTGTATGTCTTTGAAAGCCTGATTGTTACGTGCGATTAATTTACCATTTTCGATGATAAAGTAAGCCGTGTGCGCCCAAGTGTGGTCGTCCGTGAGGAGTTTGGAATATAAGACGAGTTGCAAATCCTGTTCATTTTTAATGGTTTCTTCCCGCCGCCGTGCGCCGCGCCATTTCAAGTCAATGACTGCTAATTCGCCGTCCTTTTCCAACACCAAATCTGCTCTGCCGTTCATCGGAATGCCAAGAAATTTCCCCTCCAATGCTTTCTCCGTTTCAACCACATTCCAACCATTTTTTTGAATCAAATTCACCAAGCACCACGCCGCATATTTCACTTTTTTGATGAAAGCCACGCGCTCCGGTTCGCGTCCGTACAGCAGAAAAACCGACCCTTCGCGGGACAACAAATCTCTGGATTCCTTTTCAATCCATTGTTCAATTTGCGATTTATTAAGACTGCGAATGTCTTCTCGAAACAAGCGTTCAAAAAAGCCGTGCGCCAGATTTCCCATCAACGTTGTATTCTGCACCACGCTTAAAATGGAGGATTTGCTCAATTTAATTTTGTGCCGAAAAACCCATTGGTACGGATAATAAAAGAGCGATTCCAGACTGCTAAACGTTTCTTCTTCCCGCGCACTCAAACGCTCTGCAGCACGTACATTCAAGAACGGACGCGGTTTACCCAACTGCTTGTGTGGCATTTGAATCCGATTCGGCAATTCAAAATATTGGGCGAAAGCCGCTTTACCTTTTTCGGTGTCAATGTCGAAAATGATGTCGTCTAAATTGGAAAACGTCGCTTCCAGATTACCAAACAAAGGGTGCTGATGCACTTCTGAGCCGTCCACCATTTGCGGTATTGCAAGTATTAATTGCTTTTTGGTGCGTAAAACCGGCTGTCGGCGCTGCCAGATGAGCAGTTCATTTTCATCTGTCGGATTTTGCAGTCGAATGCCTTGACTTTCTAAATAATCGCGCTCCGTTTTGTACCAGCGGGAGAAAAAATGTACGGGTTCGGCAAGCGTAAAATTCCACCAGAGTAAGTTGTCTACATTATCCAAAAAAGCGTTGGTCTGGTGGACGTGTGGCAGAAAACCGAGTTCCTGTTCCGTAAAATTCATGGGCGCAGGCTCGTAAATCGTGCGTACAATGCGCTCTAATTCCAGATTGGTGAGTTGCGTTTCCGGCAAAGCATCTAATAAGTCGCGGATGCGTTTCGCTTGTTCGCTCAATACGAGGAGTGAATTATTTTTATTATCTTTTTCGTCAAATTGAATTCTTGCCCAACGATGTAAATAATTAAAAATTTCCATTACATCCTCTTTCGGCACCGTGCGGGCAATATCGTAGCGCCGCCGTTCAAACCAAAAGCGATACTGAAAACGGATTTCATCGGGTTTTAAATTCCGGTCGTATCTCGCGCGACTTTCTAATTCTTCAAAATAACTGGCAATAATGGCAAACCAGCGGTCGCTATTCAAACCCGGTATTTGCGCCATTAGCGTCGCAATGCGATTCGCCAATTCTGTTTCTAAAGGTTTAATCGCCAGCGACACAAACTCCATGATTTTAAACGGGTCCACCGGATTCCACAAAAAAACGGTTATCAATTTCAACACTTGCAAGGTCGGACGCGCCAAGGAAGCCGAGGGAATACCCATACTCGGCAGCCCTTCCTGTACCGTCGCATTGTCCAACGCCCGATTTTTATTTGGAATCAAACAAACCGGTTTGAACGGCTCGTTATGTCGAAAAACCTGCGCCAAATAACCTGCCAAATCTGCATCGCGCTTGCCACGAATGACGAGGAGAGAGCCGTCGCCGCGCAACCGCCGCTTTCGATTTGCCAGATTTTCAGAATCTGGTAAATCTTGCCCGTTTTGCAAGGTTTTTTGAAAAGTAGCCAAATCCGTTTCTCCTTCCGGCAAATTCGTTTGTAGCTGATGTAATTTCGCGCCCAGCGACTCCAGTTTTTGTAATAACTTCTGAAAATGGGAAGGCAATAATTCAAACGGTTCTGCTAAATAAATTTCCTGAATTGGTTGCTGGCGGCTATCCAAATGTTGTAAAACTGCGATGAATCGGTCGGCGAAGCCAAAAGCGAGCTTTCGATCGGGATTTTCAAATAATTTTTCAATTTCGGCGAGGCAAGCGAGGCGATTTGGCGCGGGATGTGGCAAATTTAAAAAGTGTGCCGCATCTATTTTAGCTGCCTCTTCTAAATCTGGCACACCTTGGAGGTTCGCCAGATTGCATCCCGCCAACAACAACTCATCCCGCATCGCCAGCAACTTCGCAGCCGTCGCAAATTGGTCTGCTTCAAATGAATTTTTAAAAAAAGATGCTGGATGATCCTCTAAATGTTTTCCCAACGCCTGCCGATACTGCTCAATGCGCAAATACTCATTCTCCGATGGATGCCCGATAATGCCCAGATGGGACTCCAACACCAAAATCAGTTTTTGTGGACCGAAATAGTCTATGCCGCCTGTGGTGTGCGTGGGCAAAGGGTAAGAAATATCGTCGAGTGCTAAGCCGAAATAAATAGTCAAAGTTCAAGATTTAAGGTTCAAGATACTACATCCTCCCTTTAAATCCTTCTTACCTTAGTATATTTATATCGAATCCTGCCTCTTCTACCGCTTCCACAATTTCTTCTGCCTTCACTTCCTCGCCTTCCACCGTCAAAATTTTATCGGGATTATTCGTATCCACTTCCCATTTTTCGATACCTTCCACGTCGTTGAGAAAGTTTGTCACCGTACGGATGCAATTGCCGCAATTGATATTAGTTTTGAATTGTAATTTCATAAAAGATGCCAGATTTAGAGATGCCAGATGCCAGACGCACGCTATGAACTTTTTGTGGCTTGGTATCTTACTTCTGTTTAAAAACGTTTTCAAAAAAGAAAACATCATCAGAAAATACAAAGTTGGATGGAAAACCGATACGAAAATCAAAATGTAAAACCGCAAAACATAAAATGTAAAAGTTTTGTGCTGCTTTTGTTGTTGCTGGCGTGCACGAGCGCAGCAGGGCAGCAGGATTCAACAGGTGAATTAAAAAAAATAGAGACAAAAATTTATACTTCAAAATCCAACTTTAGATTTGACACCTTGAAAGAACCTCCTCTTATGGGTGGTTTTATCTCCATAGCTATAATCACCGCTCCCCGCATCCCCATCTCCCTCAACACACCCGCCCCTGTCATGAAACTCTACCCCGAAAATTTACAACGCGATGATAATGTGTCTATTGCGCCTGCGCTCAATCGCATTCCCGGCGTTTTTATGCAAAGCGGCACGTTGAGTACCAATCGCATCAGCATTCGCGGCATTGGGAGTCGCTCGCCTTTTGGCACAGCGAAGATTCGGGCGTATTTGGATGATATTCCGTTGACCTCTGGGGTAGGGGAGACTTCGCTGGAAGATATTGATTTGAGTTTGTTGCAAGAAGTGGAGATTTTTAAAGGTCCGACGGCGAGTGTGTATGGTGCGGGTTTAGGGGGGGTAATTCATCTGAAAAGTTTGAATTTGGAGGACAATCAACGTTCCTCCGCGTATGCGCAAGGGCAGGCGGGCGCATTCGGCTTGTGGCGCACGGTGGCAGGTGTGAATTTGAGTGGCAATAAAGCACGTTTGGATTTGAATTACAATCGCACCCATAGTGATGGCTATCGGGATAATAATGAATATAACCGCGAAGGTTTTACAGCGTTGGGCAAAGCGAATTTGATTAAAAATGGTATCACGACCCTATTGGCGAATTTTACGCGTGTGAAAGGCTTCATTCCCAGTTCGTTGAGTCGGACTGATTTTGAAAATAATCCACGAAAAGCGGCAACGATTTGGGCGAATATTAAAGGTTCTGAAGAATACGATAAAGTGTTGGCGGGGCTTTCGCATCAGCAACAATTAACTAATAAATTTCAAAATACAACGAGTGTTTTCACGACTTGGCGCAATGCGTACGAGCCGCGCCCCTTCGGCATTTTGGAAGAAAATAGTGTGGCAATTGGTGGTAGAACAAAGTTTGAATATAAGCAAAATGGAAATTTAAGATACAATGTAGGTGGAGAAGTTTTTTCAGAACAATACGATTGGCAAAATTATCAATTGCGTCGCAATGCAGATAAGAGCGTTTCAAAAGATACTTTATTACAAGACAATCAAGAAAATCGATTTTATTATAATCTTTTTGCGGAAGCCGAATGGCGCGTGAACAAATGGACGGTCAATGCTGGTGTGAATGTGAATCAAACGAATTATAATTTGGATGATCAGTTATTAAAAGATGGAAATGATTTATCGGGTGAATATAATTTTAAAACGATTGTGTCTCCACGAATTGGCATTGTGTATCGTCCGGTTTCGGATATAAATATTTATGGCACAGTCAGTCATGGTTTCTCGCCGCCGACTTTGGAGGAAACGCTTACGCCTCAAGGTTCTATCAATCCCGACATTCAACCCGAACAAGGTTGGAATTTTGAAATTGGGAGCCGAGGTTATAATATCCGCAACCGATTTAGTTATGAAATTACATTTTATACGATGCAAATTCAAGACCTGCTCGTGGCACGGCGTACAGCAATTGACCAATTCATCGGTGTGAATGCAGGGAAGACGACGCATAATGGCATCGAAGCCTATTTACATTATAATATTCTAAGTCCACAGAAATTACAAGTTTTTGTTGGTTATACCTTTGCAGATTATAAATTTGAGGAGTTTATTGATGGAGAAAATAATTTCTCTGGCAATCGTTTGACAGGAACTTCGCCGCACATCGCCAGTGCAGGATTAGATTTTAACGAACCTAAAACGGGTTTGTATGGAAATATCACATTTCAATTCACCGATGCCATTCCAGTGAATGATGCCAATTCCATTTACTCCAATGCTTATAAATTATTCAATAGTAAAATTGGTTGGAGAAAAAATCTGGGTAGTAAATGGAATGTAGATGTCTATGCAGGTTTGAATAATATTTTAGATGAAAAATACGCTTCGATGTTGCAAATCAATGCGATAGGACCTGCTTTTCGATATTATTATCCGGGCTTGCCGAGGAATGAGTATGGAGGTGTAAGGTTGAATTATAGATTTTGAATGACTTTCGCTTGGGCATTTTAGGAACGCGGATTACGCGGATTTAGCGGATTGGTGCGGATTTTTTCTCTGCGAAATCCGCGAAATCTGCGGGAGAATTTTAGAAAAACGGGTACTTCACTTCCGTCAAAAAAAGTCCTTCCGGCGGTACGCTCCAGCTTTTTTTGAGTAATATTTGTTGGTCTAACGCTTCTTTCACTTCTTCCAAACTTACTTTTTCCAGTCCAATATTCAAACACATTCCCACAATGAGGCGCACCATGCCGCGCAAGAAACGGTTGGCAGTGATGTGAAAAACGAGGTTATTTTCATCTATTTGTTTCCATTCACTTTTTGTAATATCGCATTGTAAAGTTTTGGCGTCGTGATGGGATTTACAAAAAGGTTGAAATTCGAGGTAAGCAAGTAACAATTGCGCCGCTTGTTGCATTTTATCAACATCCGGTTTTTGTATAAATGGGTAGAAATAAGCAGTTTGCGTTTGAAATGGATTTTTAACGAACGTTACATGATATTCATAACTGCGGGAATACGCATCAAATCGAGCGTGTACGTCGGGTACAACCTCAAAAATTTTGTGAATAACGATGTCTGCTGGTAATAATTTATTCATTCGTTGTAAGAAAGATTTTGGAAATACTTCATTGTAATCAAAATGTAAAAAATACTGGCTTGCGTGTACCCCTGCGTCTGTGCGCCCGCAGCCGACGACTTCGGTTTTTGTATTTAAAATAGTGGAAAAAGCTTTTTCTATTATTTCTTGCACGCTCTGGTCGTTGGGCTGTATTTGCCAACCGGAGTATTGAGTGCCGTTATAAGCCAATTCAGCAAAGTATCTCATAGTTTAGGATGGTTATGATGTTGGGATATTAGTATATTTTTACCCTTACACTTTACGTAATATCACAGCACAATATCAAAATATCGTGTGAAGCACAAATATCGCGCAGCAAATATCACGATATCAGCGAAGCGCAAATAGCCAAATATCATTGTCAAGGAACAAAAATTAATGTATGGCTGTTTTGAGATGATTCAAAAGTCTTTTTCAAATATTTTTAGTGTCAACCTAAAGGTTGTGATACGAGTTCAGCGTAAACGCTGTGCAACGTGTTTAAAAAAACAGTATATTCGCACCCTATGAAAAATATTCGGAATTTTTGTGTGATTGCGCACATTGACCATGGGAAGAGTACGTTATCAGACCGCTTGCTAGAGTACACGCATGCTGTATCGAAACGCAACTTGATGGCGCAGACGCTGGACAATATGGACTTGGAGCGCGAACGAGGGATTACAATAAAAAGTCATGCGATACAAATGTACTACCACCACAAAAATGGGGAACAGTACACGCTCAACATGATAGACACGCCCGGACACGTGGACTTCTCGTACGAAGTGTCGCGATCAATTGCAGCATGCGAAGGCGCGTTGTTGCTGGTGGATGCGACGCAAGGGATTCAAGCGCAGACGATTTCTAACCTATATCTTGCCATTGACCATGACTTGGAAATCATTCCCATCTTGAATAAAATTGACATGGAGAATGCGATGATTGACGAGGTATCGGAGCAAATTATTGGGTTGATTGGTTGTAAAAAGGAAGACATCTTGTTGACAAGTGGCAAGACGGGGCAAGGCGTGTACGAGTTATTGGAAGAAATCGTTGCACGTATTCCTTCGCCAAAAGGCGACCCAGAAGCACCTTTGCAAGCCCTGATTTTTGATTCGATTTTTAATTCTTTTCGAGGCGTGATTGCCAACATTCGCATTATGAATGGCTCGTTGAAAAAGGGTGACAAGGTGCGATTTTTCTACACAGGTAAGGATTATGATGCCAATGAAGTGGGGATTTTGCAGATGGATTATCTGGCAAAAGACGAGTTGAAAACGGGCGATGTAGGCTATGTTATTACAGGTGTGAAAACGTCAAAAGAGATTAAAGTAGGTGATACCGTCACGCACGTGCACCGCCCATCGGCAGAACCTATTCATGGATTTGAGGATGTGAAACCGATGGTGTATGCTGGGATTTTCCCGATTGAAAATGATGATTTTGAAGATTTAAGAGATAGTTTGGAGAAACTACAATTGAACGACGCTTCCTTGGTATTTGAACCGGAGACTTCGGCGGCACTGGGTTTTGGTTTTCGTTGTGGCTTTTTGGGGATGTTGCATTTGGAAATCGTGCAAGAGCGGCTTTCGCGTGAGTTCAATCAGGAAGTTATTACCACGATTCCCAACGTATCGTATGTGGCGTTTACAAAACGAGAAGGTAAAATAGCCGTGCGTACGCCCGCCGATTTGCCAGACCCGACTTTACTGGATTCCGTGGAAGAGCCTTACATTCAAGCACAAATTATTACCAAACCGGAATATATCGGCACGATTATGACGCTGTGCATGGATAAGCGCGGCTTTATGACCAAGCAACATTACCTCACGCCGGAGCGGATAGAGATGACGTTTGAATTGCCGTTGGCAGAAATTGTATTTGATTTTTATGACCGCTTGAAATCTATTACCCGAGGATACGCTTCGTTTGATTATCAACCGATGGATTATCGTGCTTCTGATTTGGTGAAGATGGATATTCGTTTGAATAATGAACCCGTGGATGCATTGTCGGCGCTGGTACACCGCACGAAGGCAGAGGCTTTTGGACGAAAAATTTGTGCGAAACTGAAAGATTTATTACCCCGACAGCAGTTTGTTATTGCCATTCAAGCGGCAGTGGGCGCGAAAATTATTGCAAGAGAAACGATTTCTGCTTTGCGCAAAGACGTGACTGCAAAGTGTTATGGTGGTGATATTTCGCGGAAGCGGAAACTATTGGAAAAGCAAAAGGAAGGGAAGAAAAAAATGCGCCAGATTGGTTCGGTAGAAGTGCCGCAGAAAGCGTTTTTGGATGTGTTGAAGTTGGATTAGATATGCTACCAGCAAGCTTCAGTCGCCGATATAAAAATTACGTTGGCAATTGTTGCGATAGCTATCGCATTGAAATTAGTCCAACTTTTGCTAATGTGTATAAACTTGGTTTTTAGTAAATTGCTTTGTTTTATTTTCCTGAGCTTGAGTTTTGTCACTTTTTGGCATTGCCCCAAAAAGTAACCAAAAAACGCTAGGCTAATAAATCCGCTCCGCGTGATTAGCCAGCAGCCGCCACTCCGTGTTTCAAATTTAGAGTAAAATATTTGACAATCAAATGTTTACATAGTTAAACAAAATAATTTTGGCGCAAATACAATAGTCATCAGGACGCCGGCACAAAAAGGTTGGCTGCTGGAATTACTTCCAACAACCAACGCTAAGTGTTCTCTCGACAGTCAAAATGGTCTTTGATGACAAAGGTTTTTCGTTTTGTGAAAGCAAAAAGGATTGCTCGCCGCTTGCTTCCAATTATTTCAGACTAACCCATACGCTTTTTACGCAGATGCGGGGGGTACATCTGGCAACGGCGCATTGACTATCACCTCCGCACAAGCTACAGCTCGCCCGAAGGGTGTAAACAGCCTTAGGCTCCGCGTGACACGGAGCAAATAATTATCATGTTTAAAAGTAGCTTTGGGTTATGCATACTGCTACAATTGTCAAATGGCTGACAGTGGCAATATGGGTATAATTATTCATGGGATGCGTGTGTAGCTGGGATACGTGCGTGTTTAGTGTTATTGGAGAAGCAGTGTTTTGATATGTTCTTGTGGGTTGCTGTCACTTTGGTTTAAAAAGGTTTGGGAGGACTTTTTAGAAGCCTCTTCTGACGGCTTGCTTGCGATTGCGTTGGATCAACAGATCGGACGCCATGATTACCCCTCCGCCCATGAGAAATGCGCCTACGGCGATGTAAAGAACTAACATGGTTGTGCAGTTTTGATTGGTTGAAAAATGTGATTCTCTCTTGTTAATTGGACTTGTTCATGAGGGCAACGCTAAGATCGGAAAAGTTACATCTTCTCACAACTTTTTTCGTTAAATTTAAAAAAAAAAATTCTTGTTCTACCAAAAGTGGGCAATTATTCAACAGCGATGGGGCAGAAATAGCTGTTATAGAGCTTTTATATTTTTCCGTCTGCTATAAGTTGGCTGACGTTGGGTTGTGTACTTCCTCCTTTTGGTTCCACTGTGATCGTCAGGCTGGCAGCATTTTCCAAAAAATTAATATCTTGTAAGGTGTCCATATTTAAAATCCCTAAGTTTATCATCTTACCATTTACGTCCGCCCATATTTGATATTGTTTATCTGAAGCTAAAGTTGGCATATCTATCAATTGAATGTATGCGTTATTCAGCACCACATTCCAATAAGCTATTGCGTGTGCTTGAGGCGCATCCGGTTTACCCTGTAAATGAATGACAAGCGTATAAGGGTTTTCTAATAGTGGCATTAATTTTTGTGGCACTACTGTTTGTTGTTGGAGCTGCTGGTATTGAGTGCGATAGGTCGTCAATTGGTCGGAGAGATGAAGTACCTCGGCTTTTAAGGTTTGTTGTTTCCAAGCTAAATAGCTGACTAAGCCTATTACTAACAGCAAAAGACAAGCAAGGCTGATAGTCCACTTACGAAATATGGCAGTACGACTACCACTTGAAGGTTCAATCTTTAATCCATTTTCGGAGCTAATCTCCGAAAGAATCTTTTTTTTTAAATGACGTGGAGGTGGTATGGCGTACTGCGCCGCATAGTCTTCTACTGCTTTTTGCAGCGCATTCATTTCCAATTTTACCTCTGGGTGTGCAGCTATAAAATGCTCTACTAAGGCTGTTTCCTCTGGAGAAGTAAGCCCAAGTGTGTATTGCTCCATTAAACCCGATGCCAAAAATTCTTGTTTGTTCATCATCAGCCGCGCACTATAAGAAATATTCATAATTCACATTGACTACGAAAATTATACAGCAACGAAGAACCAGTAGGTTTGGCGCATTTATAAAATGTGCCACACCTTGTCAAAAGAAATAAGTTGCTTTTTCCTTGTTTATACATTTCATCTCGCCTTGTAACTCAAAATCGGTAATTAAGTTCATCAAAATATTTTCTTAATTCCCGCAAGGCAATACGCAGGCGCGATTTGACAGTGCCCAAAGGGATGTTGAGATGCTCCATGACTTCATTTTGCGTAAAGCCTTTGTAAAAGATTAGTTCTACAATAATACGATACTTTTCCTCCAGTTTTTTGATAATTTTATCCAAACCAATGTGGTCAGGATTAAACTCAATACTCCACGCATATCCATTGTATACGGATGTATCCAGCGTTTGGATTTTTCCGCTGTTGCGGAATTCGGTAGAGCGTGTTTTATCAATAGCGGTATTGCGAGCAATATTTAACAACCAAGTAAATAAGGTTCCTTTCGAGCAGTCATAGTTAGCTCGGTGGCGCCACGCTTTTACAAACGCCTCCTGTACGACATCCTGCGCGAGCGTCTCCCGTCGTACGATGCGTAACACAATACCATAAAGAGCCGCTGCATACTGATCGTGCAAAATAGAAATGGCTTTTGTGTCATCTACTTGGAGCAATAGAATAATATTTTCTTCTGCTATTTTCATGCGATACACTCCCAGTTATCAAAATATAAATCATTGTATAATAAGCTATTATAAAGTTTGATTTAGTATTTATAGCGACAACCAGCAAGTAACTATTTTTGGAAAGGTTTGATAATTTCTACAGATAGAAAAATCCCAAGGGTGTAAATGTTCGTAGGCATGGTGTTTTTTAATTCCAATTAACCAAAAAGTAAACATTATGAAGAGTTTATTAATCGTAGCAATCCTCGTTGTAGGATGGTGCGGAGAAACATTTGCGCAGACCAAAAAACCGACTACCAAATCGCCTACTAAACCAACTACTACCACCACCGCTAAGAAAAATGTAGTAGAATTAATTACAGCTTCATCGGACCATAGTATGTTGGTAAGTGCGGTACAAGCTGCGGGTTTAATAGAAACTTTGAAAGGCACTGGACCTTTTACCATATTTGCACCTACCAATGCCGCTTTTGAAAAAATGGGTCAAACCCAGATGAAAAAGCCTAGCAATATGATGTATCCAGATTCTATGCGCACAGACAATATGCGTACCGAACGGGATCGTATGATGCAAGATACCAGCGCGATGTACCGTAACAACCCGAATAGAAATATGGACAGTATGAATCGGGATCGCAATATGCAGGATACCAGCGCGATGAACCGCAATAACACAACTCGCAGCAGCGACAACTGGGATCAAAGCCAAAATAGACGAGATAGCAGTGTAATGAATCGGAATAATACGACTCAAAATAGTGGAAATATAAATCGGGATCGCAATATGCAAGATACCAGCGCGATGAACCGGAATAACACGACCAATAGAAGTATTGATACTCGAACTCAGAACCAGAATATGCAAGATACCAGTTCTATGAGCCGCACCAATACCAACACGGAAGATAGAGGTAACTGGAATCGGAATCAAAATATGCAAGACACCAGTGCCATGAATCGCAATAGTGAAAATAGGAACCGCGATCGCATGATGCAAGATACCAGCTCGATGAGCCGTACCAATACGAACACAGAAGATAGAGGCGACTGGAATCGGAACCAAAATGCCATGCAAGATACGATCCCTTATCGTAACAATAGAAGTACAATGGATAATCAGACCATGAACAGTAACGATATGATGCTGATGCAACCTGAAAACAAAAAACAACTTACGGATGTGCTGACTTATCATGTAGTACGTGGCAATTATACTGCGGCGGCGCTTAAGCAAGCCATCAAAACGGGTAAGGGCAAAGCACAATTAACGACTGTAAATGGTGCCAAACTCACAGCTATGATGGAAGGTACCAGCATTTACATCCAAGATGCTGCCGGTAATCGGGCACGTGTGACTACTGCCGATATGAAAGGCTCTAATGGTGTGGTACACGTAGTGGATGGAGTCGTAATGCCCACAAAAACCAGCACACCCACTCGTAGTAAATAATAAACGCATTTCGTAATAATCAGTGCCACTATTGCTCCGGCGGTAGTGGCATTTTTTATATCAAAATAAAATTAAAACGAACCTATTGCAACATTTCAAAAACTTGAATATCAAGTAATTAGAGACTGTTAACTGCTATTAGTTGCTGCGTCCTTGTTTGTCGGTCGTTGAAAACCATTCAGAAAAAATCAGTTCTTTATTTAATATCAGCATCCCTACTGCCAGAATAATCAGGAGTATTGCATCGCTTGTCATGAGATGAGTATTTGTTATTATAAATTAAAATAATGCAAAAAAATAGATGCAAGTCAATGATAAGATTTGTGTAAAGACGATGATGTATGTTTAGATGTGCCTTGGAAGGGTTGTGTAATATCGGTTGAGTAGGAACCTTCTATAACGAAACACTTATTATAGAATGATGCCACAATATATATCTTTTTTTAACTAGAAGACAATATTAGGCATTAAATTTTGAACAATTTTGTAATATTATCTGAAAGCACTTCATTAGGCAGAATCAGGCTACATTTTAATTTACAATAGAAATCTCATGGTCAACGTGTTACGGGACTGCCCACTAAAAACTGCCTACTGCTTCAAACCGCTTCTCCCACTTGTTTCAAAATCAACTCACTGCGCTCCGGTCCTACCGATACCATCGTGATGGGTATGCCAAGTTTATCTTCTAATGCCTCCAAATACGTTTTGGTTTCCAACGGCAAGTCTTCATAATCCGTCCCAATTAACGATTTTTGCCAGCCGGGGTAGGTTTCATACCTCATTTTCATTTCATAATCGGATAAGTCAAACGGCAGTTGCTCAGTCACTTCGCCTTCGTATTCGTAAGCGGTGGCTACTTGAATCGTTTCTACTTTATTCAGCACATCTATCTTAGTTACAACGAGTTGCGTTACGCCATTCAGCATAATCGTATATTTCAACTGTGGTAAATCCAGCCAGCCGCAGCGACGTGGTCTACCGGTGGTCGCACCAAACTCTGCCCCTTCCTGCCGCAAAAATTCGCCCGTTTCATTGTCTTCTTCCGTCGGAAACGGACCCGAACCCACTCTAGTACAATAGGCTTTTGTAATGCCAATGACTTGCCCAATTTTTTGCGGCGATACGCCCAAGCCAATGCACACGCCCGCTGTGATGGTCGTAGAAGAAGTCACATACGGATAGGTGCCAAAATCAATGTCCAACATAGACCCTTGCGCCCCTTCCGCCAAAATACGCTTGCCCTGCTCCAAAGCCTCATTGATGTAATACTCGCCGTCCACCTGCGGCAGCGACCGCAACATTTCCAAACTTTCAAACCATTTTTCTTCTTCATTGCCCAAATCAAAAGCGACTTCTGGGTATAATGTTGCCAGTGTTAAATGCTTGGCTTTCAGGGCTTCGTATTTTTCCATAAAGGTCGGGCTGCTCAAGTCGCCCACGCGCAAACCATTGCGGCCCGTTTTATCCATGTAGGTCGGACCAATTCCTTTCAATGTAGAACCAATTTTAGCCTTTCCTTTCGCATTTTCAGAAGCCAAATCCAACAAGCGATGCGTCGGCAAAATCAAGTGAGCTTTGCGCGCTACGAGTAAGCGATGTTGATATCTCACGCCTGCATCTTGCAAAAAGCGCATCTCTTTCGCCAGCGTAATTGGGTCAATCACCACACCATTGCCAATGATATTTATCAACTCCTCGCGGAAAATACCTGACGGAATCGTGTGCAACACAAACTTTTTACCATCAAATTTCAAGGTATGACCAGCATTAGGTCCACCCTGAAAACGCGCTACAATATCATAATTGGTAGCCAAATAATCTACGATTTTCCCCTTGCCTTCATCGCCCCATTGTAAACCGAGTATTACGTCTATGGTCATCTTCCAATATTTTTATTTATTTTTTAACTTTTTTCCAACCCATTCCACCATTCCATCTTTCCAAATTATAAAAGCCCAATAGACACGCGGTCCATCAGGCTTTTTATTCGTTACAATCCGAAAATTTTCATATTGGTAATTCCCTAAAATAATAACGGTTCAGGTGCAAGACCGCCCGCTTTTTTTTCAAACGGATACAAAAGTAGGAAAAGTTTAGACTTTAGACAATAGATTTTAGACTTTAGAAAAAGCATTACACAAATAAGCGTTAGTGGATAGCGGTCTACAGTCTAACGTTTATAATCTAATATCTACAGCTACAGTCTCCTCCAAAATTTCCTTCTCTTGGGACGTTCTAGAACAACCGCCTTCGCACTGTCCGTATAAATTGAGGGAGTGGTGCGTGATTTTAAAATGCAACAACTCGCCCATCATATTTTTAATTTGCTGAATACGTGGGTCGCAGAATTCCAACACCTTACCGCAATTTACACAGATTAAATGGTCATGCTGTTTAAAACCATACGACTTTTCGTACTGCGCCAGATTTTTACCAAACTGATGCTTTTTTACCAAATCGCAACTCACCAGCAATTCCAGCGTATTGTACACCGTGGCACGACTCACGCGGTAATTCTGGTTTTTCATGTGAATGTAGAGCGCTTCCGCATCAAAGTGATCGGTGCGCCGATAAATTTCTTCCAAAATCGCAAAGCGTTCCGGCGTTTTCCGAAAACTACTCGCCTCCAAATGCAAAGCAAAAATATTTTTCACTTCCTTGATAATCTCATCCTGACTCCGCAATGCCATATTTTTAGTTTTAGTAGAGGGATATGGGTAGATAGTAGAGGGACTTTCCCGCTATTCTTTCCTGGTTGATCACGCGTATTGCTTATAAATTTTATAACAAGTAATAAATATTAAATCTGCAAGTCTACCTTACAAGCGCAAGAAACAAGCGTAAAAGTCTATCTACTCTCTACCCATATCCCTCTACTTTTCGTCTAATCTACTAACGTTTGAAACGTGTTCCAAGTTCTGCAAAGTTCGAATTGCTAAGGTCAATTGATCTTTATTACCTACAAAAAGGCTGAGTTTGCCTTCATACGTCCCTTCATGCCCTTCGATGGCAAAGGAACGAATATTTAACCCCAAAATATTGGAAACTTCATTTGCCAGATTCTGAATAATACCCTTTCCCGCGTCAATACCAGAAATGAGAAGGGTGGCGACAAAATTCGTTTCGCCAGTATCTCCCCATTCGGCTTTCATCACGCGGTAACCGTAGTTTGCCATGATGTTTGTAGCATTTGTACAATTCGTGCGATGTATTTTTAAGCCTGCAGTCAGCGTCAAATATGCAAAAACATCATCTCCTTGCACCGGATTGCAACAGCTCGCCAACGAATATTCATAGCGGTCCGCCGATTCTCCGTTGATGCGCAGGCTAGATTTTACAGTGTTTTTTTTTCGACTCGGCTTGTTATGGTCCGTGACGTGTTCGGCTTCCTGCGGTTTTTCGGATACACTTGCTGCTTTCTCCGTTTCTATCTCAACCAGTTTTCCATTATCAGCTTTAAAACGTTTAAAAATCTCAGGAATCGTCAATTTTTCCTCTGCAATTTCAAAAAACAACTCAATAGAAGATGGATAATCATAAGCTTTTAGCAATATTTCAACGCCCTCCGCAAAGTCCACTTTCGCGTTTTTCAACTTGCGTTCCAATGCCTCCTTACCGATTTCACCCTTTTGGCGCATCTCTTCCTTCATCACCGAGCGTATCTTCGACTGCGCTTTGCCCGTAGATACCCACTTGAGCCATTCTTGGCTGGGCTTCTGATTTTTATCCGTCACTACCTGCACTTGGTCGCCGTTGTTGACTTTGTAGCCCATCGGCACCAGCTTTTTATTCACCCGTATCGCTTTACAATGATAGCCCAAATCGGTATGAATGCTGAACGCAAAATCCAGCGCAGTCGCGCCTTTCGGCAACATTTTCATTTCTCCTTTTGGCGTATAAACGTACACTCCCTCATTGAAAAGGCTGTTGCTTTTAAAATCCCATAGGAATTCCACCGCGTCTTTCGTGGGGTCTTCCAGCGTTTCGCGCACACTGTCGAGCCAGCGTTCGTACACATCGTTGTTGTCTCGGATGCCTTTATATTTCCAATGTGCTGCAAAACCGCGTTCGGCGATGTCGTCCATGCGCGCACTGCGTATTTGCACTTCTACATATTTCCCTTCTGGTCCAATCACTGTGGTGTGCAATGATTCATAACCATTTGATTTTGGCACAGTTATCCAATCTTTTAATCGCTCTGGCAGTGGCCGGTGCACATCCGTTACGATAGAATACGCTTGCCAGCAATAGAGTTTTTCTTTGTCCAATGGTACATCCAAAATAATACGCACCGCGAAAAGGTCATATATTTCCTCGAAAGGAACCTTCTTACTTTTAATTTTATTCCAAATAGAAAAAATAGACTTGGGTCTTCCGACAATTCGATACGGAATTCCAAACAAGTCAATCCGCTCCTCCAACGGGGCGATAAATTCATTGATATAACGACCCCGCGCCCGCTTGGTAGCTTGCAGATTTTTGGCTATTTGCTGATAGGCTTCCGGCTCTGTGATTTTCATACACAAATCCAGAAACTCCGTTTTAAAATTGTACAACCCTAAGCGATGTGCCAGCGGCGCATAGATGTAACTGGTTTCCGCTGCTATTTTCAACTGTTTATGGCGCGGCATGGAGCCAATGGTGCGCATATTGTGCAGGCGGTCTGCCATTTTGATAAGCACCACGCGCACGTCGTCTACCAGCGTACTCAACACTTTTCTAAAATTTTCTGCCTGCGGACTTTCGGCATTATAAGCACTGTCCAATTTGGTCAAACCATCCACAATCTTCGTCACCTTTTCACCAAATTGTACCTTAATTTCGTCCAACGTTACGGTCGTATCTTCTACTACATCGTGCAGCAGAGCGGCAGCAATAGCGGTAGGCCCCAGCCCAATCTCTTCGGCACAAATTGTGGCTACGGCGATAGGATGTAGAATGTAAGGTTCGCCTGATTTGCGGCGTTGCAATTGGTGTGCCTCTACCGCCAGTTCATACGCCATGCGGATGAGCTTGCGGTCTTCATTTTTCAATTCACTTTGTACGGAGCGCAGCAGCTTACGATACGCATTCTTGATGAGTCGTTTTTCCTCCAGCTCCTGCTGTAAAATCGGTGCCTCTGATAACATAGTCATAATAATCCTGCTTTTTGAAGTTCATGGGATACGTGGCTTTAGTAGTTTTACGATAAGGCTGTTAATAAGTTCCGCGTGTAATGCTCTAATATGCTAAAAAAATAGCTGAATTACAAATCTAAGTAAAAAATAATTGTCGCTTTGTCTTAAAAAACATTCCGGCGCATTCTGCAAAAATCTATACAAGACGCACTAATTATTCAACAAATTCTACTTTCAAGTGGTTGTTTCTTTTCAAAAAGATAGTATCTTTGCACCACTTTTTTAAAAAGGGCAAAAGTTTGAAGGTTTGAAGTTTTTTGTTGCGCTTTACGAATCAACGATTTAAAATTGCGACTTGAGTCTACATCCAGTGAGCAATCCGAAACTTCAAACCTCGAAATGTACATACGCGGGTATGGCGAAATTGGTAGACGTGCCAGACTTAGGATCTGGTGCCGCAAGGCATGGGGGTTCGAGTCCCTCTACCCGCACGAAAAACGTAAGATGTGATTTGTGAATAGTGAATAGTGATTTGTGAATAGTGATTTGTGAATAGTGATTTGTGAATAGTGATTTGTGAATAGTGATTTGTGAATAGTGATTTGTGAATGGTGATTTGTGAATAGTGATTTGTGAATGGTGATTTGTGAAACGCATCCCGAATCACAAATCACCATTCACATTTCACTTTAAACGGTTGATTGCAAACTTTTTCTCCTCGAATCCTGTATTGTCCTAACATAAAAAATGGAAGATTGGGAAAATGGAATACTGAACTTTGATGCTATACATACATTTCCAATATTCTATCTATCCAAAGTTCCAATATTTCAGATATTCCAACATTCCAATAAAAAAAGAAGAATATGTCCAAAGTTGTCAGAGAAGCGATTGACAATCTAAATGCTGTAGTGACCGTCACGCTGGAAAAATCGGACTATGAGCAACAATTTGACCAAGAATTGCAAAAAGTGCGCAAAACGGCTGCGCTAAAAGGATTCCGCAAAGGAAAAATGCCCACCAGTGTATTGCGCAAAATGTATGGCAAAAGTTTACTCGCTGATGTGGTCAACGAGCGCCTGAGCAAAGAATTATTCGGGTACATTTCCGATGAAAAGTTGGAAATATTGGGACAGCCACTGCCTTCCAAAGATCAGCCGTACATTGATTTTGATACAAAAGACCTCAACGATTTCATTTTCAAATTTGATGTGGGACTTTCCCCGCAGTTTGAAATCCAAGGGTTAACTCAGGACACCATATTTGAACGCTATCAAGTAGAAATGAGCGACGAAATGCTGGACGAGGAATTGAACAATTATCGCAAACGACTCGGCGAACGCAAAGAGGTAGAAGAGAACATTCAAGCAGGTGATTTTGTAAAATTTGCAGCCAAAGCAGTGGATAGCGATTTTACCAGCGAGTTTGGTTTGATGATAGATGAGATTGATAATCAGGCATTTAAAGACGAATTATTTACTAAAAAAATAGGCGATACGCTTTCTGCAAATATTTATGAGTGGTTCAACGAGCCGGACGAGCATTACATTCGCCATTATTTGTTGAATTTAGAACACGAAGACAACGATACGCAAGTCGGGCAAGAATTTGAACTCACCATTCAAGAAGCCACGCGCCAAGAAATAGCGGAACTCAATCAAGAATTTTTTGATAGAGCTTTTGGTCCGGACGTGGTGAGCAGCGAGGAAGAAGCACGAGAAGCCCTTCGCAAAGATGCGTCACAATTCTATGATAAACAGGCAGATGCGCTGTTGTTCCGCGATTTTCAAGACCGATTGATGGAACAAAATACACAAGAGTTACCAGAAGAATTTCTGAAACGCTGGCTCAAAGTATCGAATGAAAAAGTAGATCCGACGCTGATTGAGCGCGACTTTCCAGCTTTCGCCAAAAACCTACAATGGACGCTCATCCGCAATAAACTGGCTCGCCAATTCGACATTCAAATCAGCGAAGAAGAAGTTGTAGAAGGTTTTAAAAACAAAGTGCGCCAGTATTTTGGCAACTATGGCAATGAAGAACTCATCAATTCTACCGCCCAACGCCTCCTCGACGACGAAAAGCAATTCAACGAAATGTATGAGGATTTGCTCATTGACCGGCTACATGGTGCTATCGCCAGTGAAGTAACGATCCATCCGAAACCCATCTCCCGCGAAGAATTTACAAAAGTATTGGAAGAAGCACGTGCCGCTGCCCAAGCTGCACAGCCAGAGGTAATTGAGATGGACGGTGTGGAGGAGCAAGAGCAAGTGTCTGAACTGTGATTTTTTTGATTGATATGATGAGTATGATATAGACGCTGCGCCCTCTGCGAAAAAACTTTGCGGTCTCTGCGGTTAAAAAAATGCGGTGAGTGCTTAAAGCAATTGTATTGAAATTTTTAATAATATACTCAAAAAAATAGTTCCCGAAACACGCTAAAAATTCCGCTTTTTGCTGAAAGCAGACAAGACGTGCAAGGGATGCAACCGTAATAAGAACGAATTGTTATCTATGTGGTGTAAACGAGACGCGTCGTCTCCTCAACCGCTAACAATTCACAAAAATACGTAATGTATGTTTCACAAAGATGAATTCAAACAGTATGCTACCAAGCACATGGGCATGAGTAGTATGCACCTCGAAAAGTACGCCGAACAAAGCGTGGCGAACATCCCCAACATCCAAGCATTCACCCCCAACGTGATAGAAGAGCGGCAGATGAACGTGGTTGGTTTGGACGTATTTTCCCGCTTGATGATGGACCGTATCATTTTCCTTGGCGTGGCTATCAATGACTATGTAGCGAATGTGGTACAGGCACAGTTGCTTTTTTTGCAATCAACTGACCCCAAGCGCGACATTCAGATTTACATCAATAGCCCAGGTGGCTCTGTGTTTTCTGGTCTTGGCATCTATGATACCATGCAATTTGTGACACCAGATGTCGGCACGATTTGCACAGGTATGGCAGCTTCTTTTGGCGCGGTGATTCTCGCAGCAGGTACGAAAGGCAAGCGCACCGCACTTCAGCACAGCCGCGTAATGATTCACCAACCGCTTGGTGGAATGCAAGGACAGCTCACCGAAATGGAAATTTATTTCCGCCTTGCCAAAGCACAGCAGAAAGAATTGTACGATATTTTGAGTCGCCACACGGGGCAGTCATACGAAACCATTGACAAAGATTCGGACCGCGATAACTGGATGACTTCTACAGAAGCGAAAGAATATGGCTTGATTGACGAGGTATTGGCGCACAATCCAATGAAAAAAGATGCTTAAATTGTGACGTGAAAGAGCGGAAGGCTCAACCAGCTTTCCGCTCTTTGCGTTTGTGTTAAGAGAAGACAGATGTCAGCGCAAGGAAGTCAGACAAATGAATCCTAATTTTAATCAAAATGCTGACTTCTTTATGCTGATATTTCTCTTTTCTAATTTAAAATTCAAAGAAGAGAGTCTGACATCCGACATCTGGTGTCTGGTATCTAATTAAAACTAACAGAAGGGGAGTCTGGCATCTAAGAGTCTGGCATCTCAAATAAAGCGGATAGTAATGCGACGTACCACCAAACAGAATTTTCGTTGTTCTTTTTGCGGAAAGGATAAATCCGAAGCACTTATACTTATTGCCGGTATTGAAGGGCATATTTGTGAAGCCTGTGTAGAACAAGCTGGTGAAATTATAGAAGAGGAGTTGTATGGTCGCAAACGCGCAGACACCAAAGGCGGTCGCACCAATTTTGCGTTGCCGGATGAAGTAACGCCGCGGGAGATAAAAGAACACCTCGACCAGTACGTCATTGGACAAAATGATGCCAAGAAAGTATTATCCGTAGCAGTTTATAATCACTACAAACGCCTCCGCCAGCCCAAGCACAGCGATGTTGAAATCGAAAAATCGAATATTTTGTTTGTCGGTCAGACGGGTACAGGTAAAACCTTGCTTGCCAAAACCATTGCTAAATTGTTGAATGTGCCATTTGCGATTGTAGATGCGACCGTTTTTACAGAAGCCGGTTATGTGGGAGAAGATGTGGAAAGTATTTTGAGCCGACTGCTTCAAGTATGCAATTATGACGTGGCTGCCGCCGAACGTGGGATTGTTTATATTGACGAAATTGATAAAATTGCCCGAAAGGGAGATAATCCGTCCATCACGCGGGATGTGTCGGGCGAGGGCGTACAACAAGCACTTCTGAAAATGCTCGAAGGAACGGATGTAAATGTGCCACCACAGGGCGGACGCAAACACCCGGAACAAAAATTAGTCAAAGTGAATACTGAAAATATCTTGTTTATCTGCGGTGGTGCTTTTGATGGTATTGATAAAATCGTGGCGCGCCGCGTCAATACACAAGTCATTGGTTTTAAATCAGAACAAGTTAAATACGACCGTGATAATCTCTTACAATATATCAACCATCAGGATGTGCGAAAATTCGGCTTGATTCCTGAATTAATTGGTCGCTTGCCAGTGCTCGCGCACCTCGAACCGCTCGACCTTGAGACGCTCAAACGTATTTTGATAGAGCCCAAAAATTCGCTCGTTCGTCAGTACGAAAAGTTGTTTGAACTCGAAGGTATTGAACTCACTTTTTCAGAAGATGCGATTGAATATATTGCCGAAAAGGCACTGGAATTTAACCTCGGTGCTCGTGGGTTGCGCTCCATCTGCGAAGCGATTATGACGGATGCGATGTTTGAATTGCCGTCTCAGCGGGATATTCGCCATTTTGAGGTGACGCGCGATTATGCAGAGGAGAAAATTACACGCTCGAAGTTGGCGCAGTTAAAGGCAGCGTAGGATTTTAAGATAATTTTTTCAAAAGCCGTATTACTTCCTGTTCAATCAAATCGCGTACTTGATTAAATTCTTTTTTTTCTAAATGTTTCGGGTCTGGAATTTCCCAATCTACAAACTGTTTCGCAGGCATCCAAGGGCAAGCATCGCCGCAACCCATCGTGACCACTGCATCAAATGGCGTATATTCCTTCACTTCATCCAATGATTTACTATCGTGTTTGGTCAGGTCATAATCTAATTCTTGCATCGCTGCAATCGCTTTTGGATTCACTACACCCGACGGACGCGACCCGGCACTGAAAGCTTGTACATTTTCACCACCATGCATGGTAGCAAACGCTTGTGCCATTTGGCTGCGATTGGCATTTTCGATGCAGACAAATAATATTTTTTTCATGTTTTAAGATTAGGTTTTGTGAAATTATAAACTAAAATACCCAGCAAAGCTCCTAAAACGGGTGCTATCAAATAAATCCAAATATCCTGCAAATTGCCTGATACCAACGCCGGAGCGAGCGACCTCACTGGATTCATAGATGCCCCGGAAATCGGACCGCCAAATGTTGCTTCTAACAGCACCGTTGCTCCAATGGCAATACCCGCCATCACGCCTTTTTCCTTGCTGCCCGTCGCCACATGAATGATGACCAACATCAGCAGAAAAGTCATTACAAATTCTAAAATAAAAGCAGGTAAAATTCCACCGGTCGGTAAGGTCTCGCCAAGTGTGGAAATATTGGGAAACATAATTTTTAATAGACCACTGGCTACGAATGCACCCATAAACTGTGCCAAAAAATAAGGTAAAATTTGTTTTCGAGGAAAGCGATTCGCCGCCCAAAAACCGATGGTCACTGCCGGATTCAAATGTGCTCCCGACGTATCCCCAAAGGTGTAAATCATCGCCATCACAATCAATCCAAACGTCATAGCAATACCCAGATGTGTGACTTGTCCGCCGCTGATTTCGTTGCTAATAATTGCGCCAGTGCCACAAAACACCAGCGCGAATGTGCCAACCAATTCAGCTAAATATCGGTTCATTTGTACAATATTTAACAACAGCCACTTGCCGGGTCACAACAAGCTGCTTTTCTTGCAAATACCGTGACGCTGTAAATACCCGTCTTGCTTTGTTTGAAAGTATTTAGTTCTTCTTGATTTATATATTGCAATAAAATATCATCTGGTATCATGATTTCTTTTTCCTTTTGAACTTCCATGCTTTCAAAACCCGTTTGTTGAATCAAATTCAAATACTCGTTTTTTTGAATCGCGCCAGACACACAACCCGCGTACATTTCTGCCGCTTCTCGCAAATCTCTCGGCAACTCACCCACAAGCACAATATCAGAAATGCTGAAATGCCCGCCGGGCTTGAGTACGCGCTGGATTTCTTTGAAAACATTGGCTTTGTTGGGCACGAGATTCAACACGCAATTGCTCACAATCACATCTGCCACGCCATCCGAAACGGGCATCTTTTCAATATCGCCGTACCGAAATTCTACATTGTTAAAACCTAATTTGTCCACATTTTTTCTTGCTTTCGCAATCATCGCTTCACTAAAATCAATCCCAATTACACGTCCGGTCGCACCCGTTTCATGTCGCGCAATGAACGCATCATTCCCTGCACCAGAACCAAGGTCAATCACGGTATCGCCGGGTTTAATTTTGGCAAACTGGGTAGGTAAGCCGCAGCCGAGACTCAAATCCGCATCGGCATTGTAGCCGTTCAGTTGGGTATAATCGTCGGACATGATATTGTAAACCGCTGTACTACAATCGGTTGCGCCGCAGCAAGAGGCAGCATTGTCCGTTTTGTCTTGTAAGGCAATTTCGGAGTATTTTTGGCGGACGAGTTCTTTCAAATCTTGTTCTGATTTCATAATGATTTAGATTTTACTTTCCCGCAGATTTCGCAGATTATTATTTCTGCGAAATCCGCGAAATCTGCGGGAGAAAAATTAACAATTTTTACAATCTTTATAAGTAGACAAATTTTTAAATAGGTTCTGTAGATTGCCACCCAGCCGTTCCAGCGCTTCCCAATTAATGCAATAGCACGATTTTTTGCCTTCCACTTCGCCTATTATTAAGCCCGCCGCTTTTAGTTCCTTTAAATGCTGCGAAACGGTCGCTTGCGCGAGCGGCAAAACTTCTACAATTTCGCCACAAATACACGTCTGCTTTTCTGCCAAGGTTTGCAAAATGGCAATCCGCGCAGGGTGGGAGAGTGCTTTGGCAAACTCGGAAAGCTGCAAAATATCTGCCGCAAATTCCTCTTTTTTGTTTATCGCCATTATTCGATTAAAATTTGTATCGCAAATATACGATGATAAAAATAAAAACCAAATTTCATAAAAATATTTTTAAATAAAGTTACCTCTAATGGCATCAGTCGTCTAAAAACATAGACTTCCGTTTAAAATATTACAAACAAATTGTTGTATATTCGTGCAACAAGCCACGCAATCAATCAGTAGGATGGACAATAAAATAAGCAAGCTTAAATGTTTAGAATGTGGAGACGAAATCGTTGGTCGTTTGGACAAGAAATTTTGCTCCGACCAATGCCGCAGCAGTTACAATAATAAACTCAACAGTGATGCCACGAATTTCGTGCGCAACGTCAACAACATCCTTCGGAAAAATCGCCGTATTTTGGAAGAACTCAATCCCGATGGCAAGAATAAAGTACACAAAGACAAGCTGTTAGAGCGCGGTTTTAAATTTAGCTACTTTACCAATGAATATGTGACGAAGGCAGGAAACGCGTATCGGTTTTGTTATGACCAAGGGTATTTATTGTTGGATAATGATTATTACGCGCTCGTAGTGCGGCAGCAATACGTAGAATAGCGTTTACGCTGACCTCGTCCCCCAACCTTTAGGTTGGAGAAAAACGCGCAGTAACAAACTTGAAGTTTTAAAATTATTTTTCGCTAATCGTCCCTTAACCTTCAGGTTGGACAAAAACGTGTTATAAAAGAGGCTCCACAACCTTCAGGTTGTGCAAGTCACATAATCAACTGCGCGAGCGTCTGCAAAAAAACAGTCTCGTCAAAAATCGCCTTCACCGGAATATCAAAACCTATTACAATCGTGCTTTCGATGCGCTGCTTTTTATCAAATATATTTACTAATTCATACTCGCCATCTACCAGTAGATACTTTTCCACTTCTTGCTTTCTGGCATCTATAATCCAATATTCAGGAATACCATGTGCTTGATAATCATCGAATTTTACGCCTCGGTCATTTCCTTTTGTGCTCGGAGATAACACTTCCACCACTAAATCCGGCGTAGGAAAGCGGGTTTGGTCATCGTCAAAATCCTTTGCTTGCGCTTGTTTGAAAAAGCAGATATCGGGTTCGTAGTCATTGCGAGTTAGCGAAATCATAATTTTCTCGTGGGCAACGTAGCCAAGTTGATTTTTAAGAACAAATGTGTTAATCAATTGACTGAGATAAAAACTTGCAGTATTATGGCGCTTTCGCACAGGCGAGTGCATAACAATTTCACCGTTAATAAATTCAACTTTTTGGTCTTCCGTAACAGTATCGTAAAAGTGTTGACGAAGCGTGCGTTCTATTTCAAGCGCTTTTTGCACTTCTTGTAGCACCAACGGCGCATTGGGCATCTCTAAAATTTGGGCGGTTATATTATTGCTCATATTTTTCAAATATTCCTAAAGATAACAATCATTTCCCAATCGAAAAAGTTCAACTTTCATTTTGTCAAACCAATGGAGTAGAGGGACAATAGTAGAGGGTAGAGGGATGCCCTCGTCGTAAGCGTATCCCTCTACCCTTATCCCTATACCCGCTACTTTCATCATTTCAAAATTAGATACATTCGTATGAAAAAACATCTATTCCTATTCCTGACTTTTTCCTTTTTGATTGTAATTCAAGCAATTGCACAAGAGAAAATCTCCTTAAAAAAGCCGCTTACCTACTTTCTACCAGCTATTGAATACGATAAAAACGTGCCTACGCCGGAGCAATTCTTCGGTTTCCAACCCGGCGAGTGGCACTTGAGCCACGATTTGCAATATCAATACATGAAAGCACTGGCAGCGGCGGCTCCGCAGCGGATTAAACTGGTAGAATATGGTCGCTCGTACGAACATCGTCCGCTTGTCAATCTCTACATCACGTCTCCACAAAATCATCAAAATCTCGAAAATATTCGCACCCAACATTTGCTGCTGTCCGACCCGGCTCGTTCGGGGAGCGTAGATGTGAGCGGGATGCCAGCCGTGCTGTATCAGGGTTTTAGCATACATGGCAATGAGCCGAGCGGTGGAAATGCTGCTCCGTTGGTGGCATACTATCTCGCTGCTGGAAAAGGCGCGGAGGTAGAAAAATTGTTGAATGACGTGGTGATTATTTTCGATCCGTGCTATAATCCCGACGGTTTTAATCGCTTTGCAAGTTGGGTCAATGAACATAAAAATAACAATTTGACTCCTGATGCCAACGACCGCGAATATTTGGAAGCCTGGCCCCGCGGACGCACGAATCATTACTGGTTTGACTTGAATCGAGATTGGCTCCCCGTACAACATCCTGAAAGTAAAGGACGTATTGCAACTTATCATAATTGGAAACCAAATGCACTCACCGACCACCATGAACAAGGCACGGATGCGACTTTTTTCTTCATGCCGGGCGTGCCTTCGCGTACTAACCCGATTACGCCGCCGCGCAATCAGGAATTGACAGCTAAAATGGGCGAGTTTCACGCGGCTGCATTGGATAAGATTGGCTCGATGTATTTCACCAAAGAAAGTTATGATGATTTTTATTATGGCAAAGGCTCGACGTATCCTGATGCGAATGGCGCGATAGGTATTTTGTTTGAACAAGCCAGCTCTCGCGGACATTTGCAGGAGAGTGCCAATGGAATGTTATCTTTCCCGTTTACGATTCGTAATCAAGTCGTTACAGCCCTTTCCACACACAAAGCGATGGTAGAAATGCGCAAGGATTTTTTGGATTATCAACGCCAATTTTACCAAACGGCTTTGACCGAAGCGCGTGGAAAAGGTATTCGCAGCTACGTATTTGGCGATCCGAAAGACCCGGCTCGCGTGAATCACTTCCTCGATATTTTATTGCAACACAAGATTGAAGTGTACGAATTGTCTAAAAATGCTTCCGGCAATGGACAAAATTTTGAACAAGGAAAAGCATACGTGGTGCCAACCGACCAAACACAATATCGCTTGATTCGCGGTATTTTTGAAACGCAAACCACCTTTACAGATAGTCTTTTTTACGATATTTCAAGCTGGACGTTGCCGATGGCTTTTAATCTGCCTTATGCAGGTGTGAATGATGCGGGTTTGAAAGGGAAACAAGTAGAATCAATGGCGGCGGTGCGTGGCGCGACCATTCAAGTGCAACGTAGTGAATACGCTTATTTATTACCTTGGGACAATTATTATGCACCGGCTGCTGCGAATCATCTGCTGCAAAACGGCGTGCGGCTCAAAGCAGGCACACAACGATTTGCATTAAATAATCAAGCGTATAGTGCCGGAACGGTGATGATTGCCGTTCAAAACCAAGAAAAAACCTCGGATGAAATTTATCGTTTGGTGCAAGAAGCGACGAGTGCTTACAACGTATCATTTGTACCCGTTGGCACCAGTTTTACACCAGAAGGTATTGACTTAGGAAGTCGTTATTTTGCATTATTAAAACAGCCGAAAATTTTATTAGTCGTGGGCGAAGGCGTGAATTCCAATGACATTGGCGAGGCGTGGCACTTATTGGATCAACGTTACAATATTCCAGTTACAAAAGGCGAAGCAGCGGCATTGCCAAGAATGGAGTTGAATCGCTACAACGTGATTGTAATGGCGGATGGCAATTATAATGCCATTTCACAAGGTGGTGTAGATAATTTGAGAGATTGGATAACTGCTGGCGGTACACTCATTGCGATGCAAGGCGCCGTGCAATGGCTCAAAGGAAAAGGTCTGAGTGCCGTAGAATTCAAACGCGAAAAAGAAGACGAAAAAGCGGCACGCCGTACGTACGCACAATACGAGGAAGATGCAGGTTCCAATCAGTTACCGGGTTCTATTTTTGAAGTGCAGGTAGATTTGAGTCATCCGCTATTATTCGGATACCAGCAGGCGAAGATGCCCGTATTCCGACAAGGGAATTTATTTTTTGAACCAGCGAAAAATATTTATGCTACCCCATTGGTACACACCGCAAACCCTTTGATGAGTGGCTATGTCAATAAAAAAAGTTTGGAGTTAGTTAAAAATTCTGCCTTCGTAGTCGTCAGTGGAGTAGGCAGTGGCAAGGTGATTAATTTTGCAGATAATCCAAACTTTCGCGCGTTCTGGTTCGGTACGAATAAGTTATTTGCCAATGCGATTTTCTTTGGGCATCTTATAAGTAATGGTACAATGGAGCGTCCTGCGCCGAATGCACCAGCAGCGGCGAGGAATGAATAATGAAAAATTAAAGAATGAAAAAAACACTTCTTACCCTTGTTACGCAATAGAACACGGATTTTCACCAAAGGTGAGCGGGTGCGACGGATGGTGGAGGGATTTTTCTCGTGCTGCGTGTAAAATCCGTCCACCATCCGTCGCATCAGTGGGCATCCGTGTTCTATTGCGCCGTAAGGGCATAGAAGTGTAGTTGAAATGTCCTGTGTTTAAAATTGCGAGTCGCAAAACTTTTTAGGTATCATAAGATGTAATAATAAGTGGGATTGAGAAACACGCAAAGTTTCCCAATCCTTTCTTATTTTTAATGCGTCTATCTGATAAACCGGATTTCGGTGACTGCCATTGACCCAAACCCCACTTACAATTGCCAAGTATATGTGGAGAAAACTACTCGCCTTTTTTTGTATTTTGCAACTCGGAATCGCTTTGCAAGGGCAAAATATGTACAACACCATCGCCCGCGACACCATTATTGGCGTCCCTTCTTTTCCGAGCTCTACCTATTGGTTGGATGGTAAAAAGTTGAATCTTTCCGTGATGGATTTTTTTATGACAGATTATCCAGCGGCACACGACCAAATTCAATTGGCAATGCTGACAGACCAAGTAGCGATAGTTGGATACAGTGTGGGTGGGCTTTTCGAGCTGACCGGTTTATTGGTACATCGGCAAGACGCAGACTTGGGAAATGATTTGTTACAATTAGGTGGAATTGGGATTGGTTCAGGGATTGTCTTCCACATTTTTTCTGCTGCGTTCAAAAAAAAGTCGGTTCGGCTATACAATCAAGAAATTAAACAATTGTATAAAACGAAACAGAAAGCAGGTTTGAAAGTGGATTTTGTTCCGAATGGGGTTCGATTAGGGTGGAGATTGGAGTAAGGAGATATCAGATATCGTGTGTCAGATTACAGACATTGAAAAAAAAAGCGGCATTCCTGATATAGAATACCGCTCAAGACAAGTTCGCAAAACAAAATTAGACCTTGATTCTAGAATTTATGGATTTTCTTGATTTGGGAAACTGGTTCAAGTCTCCAGAATTGAACCAGTTATCAAAGTGTCTCCCGATGCTTACTATCTACATAAAAGGGTTTTGTTGCAGGGTAAGTAACCCCGTATAATTATAAATAAAAATATTATAAATTATTGGTTGTCAACGCATCGAGCGAATGCCAACTGCCTACTTTCAACTGCCTACTTACTGTCCTTGGTCGTCGCCCTGTTTCAAGTCATCATTGCGTTCCCCACGCTCATTGCGCTGCCGAAAATCCAGCTTGCCAAAGCGATAACTAAACGACACGCCGATGGAGCGAGCCGCGGTGGCACTCAAACTCCGTTGGTATAAAATAGGCGTTTCCAATATATTTTCAAATTTCAAATCTCTTGCAAAAGGCTGCGAGATATTCAAACCCAAACTGAACTTCTTACTAAATTCTTTCAACAAACCAAAACTCACCTGCGAGTAAGAAGCACGCGACCCTTGTAATGACTGGCGTGGCGCATTGTAAAAACCAAACGCTTCTATTCTAAAACCCTTCGGCAGCGTCACCGTCGCATTCAAGTTGGCGTTCCATTGTACCGAAGTGCGACTCAAAGCGATACCATTCACCGTGCCTTCCGATTGATACGAGGAGACGTTGCCGCCGCCGCGCAGCATGAATTTTTCCTTGATGTTGATAGAAGTGTAAAGGCTGACACCCAGCGATTTGTTCGCGCCAATGTTGCGAAAAGAGGTAAGCGAGACCTGTTCATTCGTAATTTCCAAAAATTCTTCAATGATATCAGACGTGTAGCGATAGAAAACCGAGCCATTCAAGGTGATGCCTTTGACGAACATACTATAATTTAAATCCAACTGATTGGTCTTTTCTGGTAGCACTTCTGGATTGCCCACGCGTTGCTCCAGCGAATTCTCTTGTTGAATGTACGGATTTACATAAAACAAACCCGGACGGCGAATGCGCTGGTTATACGAAAATTTCAGGGTAGAAAAGTTTTTAAAACTGCGGCTGACGATAAAACTGGGTAAGAAATTGCCATACGAATTGGAAAAATTGGTAGCATCCGTTTTATAATCACCGGCAATATCCGTGTGTTCATAGCGCCCGCCGACGATCATGCCATAATTTTTGCCCAATTTCATATTAAAAGACAAATAACCGGCGTACACATTTTGGTCGTAATAAAAAATATCCGAACGGCTGGGTACTTCCACAAAACTATTCCGGTCAAAATCAAAATTCTGATACGAAAAATCACTGTCAATCGAGCGCAACACGCCTTTCACGCCAGTTTCCATTTTCACAGCAGGACTGAATGGATGGGTGTAATCCACTTGCGCGGTTATCTCTGCGTTTTTTCCATCATTGTCATTAAAATTGCGCACGCGAGGGGCGCTGGCATTGCCGAATTGGTCAAATTCATTTTCCGAATTTTCTAAATCCGTATCTAATTCAAAACCAATTTCCAATTCTTGTTCCGGCCTTTTAAACGTGCGTTTGTAATCGGTATTCCAGTCAAAACCGCTTCGCAACGACTTAGAAGCACTCGTGAAACTGTATATTTGCGCGATACTATCCGCTGGATTCAAAAAAGTAACGTCCGTCAATTCGGTTTGATTTCTACCAAAACCGCGAAAATTAACCGAAGAACTAATGTTATTATAAGCATTTAAATCATAAAATAAGCCCAAACTGGCGCGTGGACCGTAAAATGCGCTTTCGCCGCTGCCATTCTGCGTAAGCGTACTTTGGTCCAATTTATTCAATCGAAATTCTTCACTGTAGGAGGGACGATTCGGATTGTACCAACCGCTGCCGTTAAAATTTACTCCAAAACGCCCTCTTGTCAGATTCAAACTCAAACTACCGCGATTGGAGCGATTGCCCACACTACCGTTGACCGAACCCGTAAAACCCTGCGCACTTTGCTTTTTTGTAATGATGTTGATAATACCGCTGGAACCTTCGCCATCGTACTTCGCTGTCGGGCTGGTGATGACTTCCACGCTTTTTATTTGGTCTGCCGGAATGGATTTGAGCGCATCCGCTACATTCGAGGAAAACATGGTGGAAGGCTTGCCATTGATGAGAATTTGCACATTCGAGGAGCCACGCAGCGACACATTTCCTTCCGCATCTACGGACAGGAGCGGTACTTTTTGCAACACATTCGAAGCGTCGCCGCCGATGGAAGTCACGTCTTTTTCAGCATTATAAACCAGCTTGTCAATTCTATTTTCGACCACTGCCGCTTGTCCCGTTATTTCTACCTCCGCGAGTGTCGTGCTTTGAGAAGCAAGCAACACTTTAGGGAGTTCATAATCAGGCTTTTGTGGAGTAAGTGTTATGTTTTTAATCACTTTATTTTTATAACCAATGAACGAGATTTGAAGGTCGTAAGTACCTAATTTTACATTTTGCAATTTAAATTCGCCTTTTACATCCGTAATTGTTCCGTCTATTTGTTTATTTTGCTCCGGGCTAAAGAGCACAATCGTTGCAAATTCGACGGGATTATTGGTGGTAGAATCTATCAATATGCCCACTACTTTTCCAGTAATGGCAGGAGTGCCGCCACCACCGCCGCCGGGATATTGCGCAAAGGTTGGCGTAAAAAATACACTAACTAAAAGTAAAAGCAGATAAAGTGATTTCATAATAACAAGTTGTGGTGTTTCGATTTTCGGAAAGTCGGATATTTAAAAAATTGCCCATTTGACAAGTACGACCTACTAGTCTATCCAAGTGGCAAAAGGTTTAGGATATTCTTAACAATTTCTATAAAGGTTGGATATAAAGAAAAACAAGATATTGACGTATCTTGTGAACGGATTGGAAATAAAAAAGTTAGCCATTGCGTTTGCCAACGTGTGACTTTTCGATTTGGCAGGCATTTAAAGAAGAGTGCATAAATGAAGATCTCGGTAAAAATGGTAAAGCGACTACTGATTGTTACGGTGTTGGTGGTGTTCTGTTGCGTGTTGGCAAACAACAAGGCGTGGAGAGATGGCAATTGGCTCAAACTCCCCCAACGACACCAGACAGAAAAAAAATTAAGTCCAAAGCTACAAGAAGTGGCAGACCGCTACGAAGCCTACGTGAGCGCGGCGATGGGTGCAGAAAATGTGCCCGGCGCGGCGGTAGCCATTATAAAAGACAGTACCATCATACTGCTCAAGGGCTTCGGCGTGAAGCGAGCCGGCTCTTTGGACAGTGTAGATATTCATACGATATTTCGATTAGCTTCTTTGTCCAAAGGGTTTGCACCGATTCTCGCCGCGCAGTTAATTCAAGAAGGTTGTTTAAATTTGGATGATAAAGTAGTGAGTTATATGCCTTATCTGGCGCTTAAAACGCCTGAATTGACGCAAGGCATTACTATTCGGCACGTATTGAGTCACACCACCGGTTTGCCGCGCCATACTTATTCTAACCTATTGAACAGCGGCTTATATTACGAGCAGATTTTTATGAAATTGAAAAACGTGCGCCCCATACACGCGCCCGGAACAGTTTACGATTATCAAAATGTGATTTATAGTTTCATCGGAGATGTGGTGCACGCCGCCACGGGCAAAAGTTATACGCGCCTGCTGAACGAACGTATTTTTAATCCGGCTGGAATGAGCGATGCTTCTGCTACTTTTAACGGTGCAATCGAGGCAAATAACATAGCCGCGCCGCACTGGTATTTCAAAAATAAAGGCTACGCACCGATTGATATTAGTCGCAATTATTATGAAGTAATTCCGGCTGCTGGTGTCAATGCCAGTATATATGATATGGCAAATTGGCTGCAAGTGTTGCTGGGCAATCGTCCAAATGTGGCTACCGAAGAACAGTTAGATTTAGTGTTCAAACCACAAATCGGCGTAAGCACTCGAGAAATGCGCGACTGGAACGGACAATTGAGTCAAGCGTGGTACGCCCTCGGCTGGCGCGTGCTGCACGTAGGCGACCGGAATGTGGTGTATCACGGCGGTTTTGTAAATGGTTTTCGCGCAGAAATTGCGTTTGACAGGAAAGAAAAAATTGGCATCGTCGTGTTGAGCAATGCCGTGAGCAGCTTTATCGGCGATAGTATGCCGCGCTTTTTTGATATTTATGACCAAGTGACGAAGCCTTCGTTGTTTAGCGCTGCGCGTTAGACTGCTGACTTTCAATCCTAATCCTCCACATCCAAATCCTTCGGCACTTCCCGTTCCCGGCGTTCATCCGAATGTGGTTTATCAATCAATCGTTCCTCATCCGAGCGGTTCATGATGTTGACACCACACGTTTGCAAGCCAATAGAAACTAAAATAAAAATGCCCACGCCAATAAAAAAGAATTGGAGCGGATTTCTTCTTTTTGGAATATCCAAATCTGGTGGTGGAGCGGGTGCGCGTCTTGCCATGTTTTTTGGTTAAATAAATTTTATAGATATATAAAGCACTGATAGTTAAGATGATTAGTATTAAAATAAAATTAAAACGACGTATTTAAATCTTTTTAAGATCATGTAAATCAATTGATTATCAACTGCCAACTGCGTACAGGCGACTGCATACTGGTATAGGATAGCTTATGATTCGATTAGAATAGTCTTAAAAAATCATAAAAAAACATAACTATCATAATAATCAGTGTCCTATTTTTTTTATTTGGCTACAACTCAATTTCAAAAATCCATTCGCACGCGCAGATTAATCCTTCTCGAGGTCAAATAATTCGGAATCGCATATTGCTGTGCAAAAATAGTTTTAATCCAAGTATTGCCCGCCTGATTTTGCACTTGCAAAAGATTGAAAACTTCTAAACTTACCCAGCTATTTTTTGTAAAACGCAAGGGATGACGCGGCTTTTTATCCAAATTCGCTTTATCCCACAAAAGTATGGAGAAGCCAATGTCCACGCGGTGATACGCATCAAAACGGTACGTATTACGATAAATACGATTGTTTCCAAGTACGCCATACGGCAAACCCGTGCCAAATGTAAGATTCAAGTGCATTTTAAAATCTTCGTTCTTTGGCAGATAATCTTGAAAAAACATAGCCAGCGTCACAAAACGGTCGGTCGGACGCGGCACGTCTTTGACCGTCGTTGCTGCTTCCTGTCCAATTTCGCGGCGCAAGTGGTCTACGCCCAACAATTGCTCGCGCGCACGTAAAAACGAGAGATTCACCCAAGATTCTGCACCCGGCACAAATTCTCCATTTATTCTAAAATCAATGCCTGCCACGTAGCCTTCCGTATCATTTTGACCAGAGTAACGCAGCCGCACGTTTTCAATTTCATACGATACAATATCCCACAATTTTTTATAATATGCTTCGGTTATAAACTTAAATTTCTTCGGATTCCGTTTGCCCAGATAAAAATCGAACGTCATACCACCTACGGCGTGAAACGACTTTTGTGCTTGCAAATCCGTATTCACTTTACCATCAAAACCACGCATTTCGCGGTAAAACGGAGGTTGGTAATACAAGCCGCCTGCCAAACGGTAAGAGATATCCCGTTCACTTTTTAAGGGTTTATATAACAGTTGCGCACGCGGCGCGATGAGCAATTCTTCATTCAAATCCCAATACGAAGCCCGCACACCGAGCGACAAACGCACTTCGCTTTTGCTTTCTTTGCGCCAAGTGTAAGTATCTTGAACAAACGCACTGAACCGATTGGAATTCAGGTTGTTGCGCGTTTTTAAAACATTGAAAACTAACAATTGCGTGGTGTCATAAGGAAGCGAATAGCCTGCCGAATCCAGCCGCTCCCACTCATTGATGCGGTCGGCGATGGCTTCATTTTGATATTTGGCACTCCATTGAAAAAAATGACTGCTCGTCGTTTCCGTATCTTTGTGGTCCATTTGCAATTCAATACCGCCCTTGTGTTCGATGTTGCGAATGTCAATATTCAAAAAATTTCGCACATATTGTTGTTGCGTCCCAACGCCCAATTCTGCCAGCACTTCCCCAAAATTATCACTGCCCAAATCCGACTCAATTTGCCGCAAACTATAATCGCCATTAATGTCAAATCGCTCATTCTCATCACTTCTAAAAACAGAACCCAATAATTTCAAAAAATACGGATTGCGCGAACGGTCAGGCAAATACGTAAATGATAACCCGCCCATTGCCGTTGTGAAATCATCAATTTCTTGCCCTTCAAATACACTAAAAAGTTGTAATGCGTAATTCACCAAACCAAACGCCGTGTTGCGCTCCGTTGGTTGAAATTTATAAACACTTCGATTGTAATTGCCGAGAAAACCGACTTGTAAATCGCGGCTGATATCGTAGGTCAAATACGTTTGTAAATCTGTAAAATTCGGTACATATTCACCTTTTGTGTCAAGTGTACCAAGCAGATATTGAGTGGTTTTATAACGAGCGCCCGCCAAATAGCGAAACCGCCGATAACTGTCTTTTCCCACTTTTGTACTTCCTTCAATGTGCGCTGAAGCGCCCAAAAAACTTCCACTGATGGAGCCGGCAAGGGTGTCCGGTCGCTTGTATTTAATATCCAAAACGGATGCCAATTTATCGCCATATTTTGCTTCAAAACCGCCAGAAGAAAACGACAAATCGCGTATCAAATCAATATTTGGAAACGTCAAACCCTCTTGCTGCCCAGCACGAATCAACTGCGGACGATATATTTCAAAGTCATTGACATATACCAAATTTTCGTCATAATTTCCTCCGCGCACGTTATATTGCGAAGTCAATTCTCCGCCGGAACCACTGCTCGTACCCAGCGCAATGTGTGGCAAAATACTTTCCAAATTCCCAGTCGTCGTCGGGAGCAATTTCATATTCTCCACATCCTCGCGTATCATGCCTGATTCTTCAATCTTACTGGCTCGAATCACCACTTCCAAACTTGATTCCGCTGGCGGCATATTTACATCAATCTGCTTGCTACTGCGCGGCGGCATTGCCCCCACCTGCGTCGTCACTTCTTTATAACCCACTCGCCGAAAAATAAGTGTAAACGATTCATTCACAGGCACTTCCAAACGATAGCGACCATTGGTAGCTGTTTCCGTCCCAACGTTTTTATCTTTGATGTACACATTAACTAATTCGACCGGCTCGTCTGACTCGGCATCGCGAACGATACCTGTGAGGATGGCGGTGCGGTCGGTTTGGGCATGAGAAAGAATAATGGTGAAAAGAGCAATTATAGAAGTAAGAATTTTTTTCATATTAAAATTGAATATCGGAATGATGGAAATCCACTTTGTGAAACGATGGATTTAAAAACGTGTTGCAGGAAAAAAGCGTAAATTGTAACGGCGAGCTTTAGTCGCCACAGTAGTATGTCGGCGACTAAAGCTCGCCGATACATTTATACATACTTCGTCCAGCGCTCATTCAGCGCTTTCATTTTAGCAATCACCTCCTTTGGATTTTCTGCTTTAAACACACTATTTCCCGCCACGAGTACATCTGCGCCAGCTTGGAGAATACTTTCCGCATTTTGTAAACCAATGCCGCCGTCCACTTCAATGAGCGTGGACGTATTGCGAATAGTTATCATTTCTTTGAGGCGTTGTATTTTATTCAAACTGCGATAGATGAATTTTTGACCGCCAAAGCCGGGATTGACCGACATAATACACACTAAATCAACGTCTTCTATCACATCTTCCAGCATTTCTACGGGCGTATGCGGATTGAGCGCGACGCCCGCTTTGGCACCGGTGTCTTTTATTTGTTGCAAAGTGCGATGCAAATGTGGACAGGCTTCATAATGCACCGTAATCACGTCGGCACCCGCTTCTCGAAATTGCTCGATGTATTTTTCAGGTTCTACAATCATGAGGTGAACGTCGAGCGGTTTTTGCGCTAACTGCTTGATAGCCTGTATGATAAATATACCAAATGTAAGATTGGGGACAAATCGTCCATCCATTACATCTAAATGAAACCAATCGGCTTCACTCTCGTTCACCAAGGTAAGTTCTTCGCGCAGGCGTGTAAAATCCGCCGCCAAAACGGAAGGTGCGACCAAATGCTTTTTCATTTCGCAAAGGTATAAAAAGCTGCAAAGTAGTAGGTTGGAAGTTGAAATTTAGCGTTGTAGCGGAATTATTTTGATATAATGGAAAAAAATAACGTTAAAAACTTGCATTTGGCATTGGATTACCCGTAAATTGCAGGCGAGTTTTGAGACAAAATAAAAAAACCGGTCAGATTGACTAACCGGTTACAAATGAGCTTTGAGAGGCTATCTACATACCAAAAATAAAGGATAACCTTTGTTATCCCCCGTTGTTCTTACTGGGGTTCTAACGCAGTGTATTCGTGGGACTATAAATTTGTTGTTAGTAAGCCGTAAATTCTAATTTGTTAATAGGACAATTTCGGATTATAATTTGTTAGTAGTTATTTTTCGTTTTCTTCTATTGCTTTTCTAATCTGTGTGTATTTCTTTTCTTTCCCTTTGATGATACAAATATCGCTCGCCAAACCGCCTAAAATAAGTACATTTTCAAAATAAACTGGTTGAAAAAACCAAATCAACTTCGCGCAAGCTATTGACAATCAATTTTTTAAGTTAAAAATTGAAACTACTTTCTGTATTGCCGATTCTAAAATTCAACTTTTTTTAGCAGATAAAAATTATTTTTTGGAGCTATTTTTTCTAGAAAAAGCAAAATACAATCGAGTTTTCTGAGCCAATTGGTAATTTTTACCATTCATCACTATATTATAAATGGTCAATTATTCCATTACGCCCCTTCTCCTTTAAATATGCCGCAAGTTCATAAAGATATAGCCTAAAAGGGGTAGTGTCCTTTGTGAAAAAATCTTTGTGTACTTTGTGGTAGAAAATGAGCAGCGCGAAAAAATTCAAGCGAGGTGAAAAAAACTTTGCGGTCTCTGTGGTAAAAAAAGGTAGCGAGGGAGAAAATGTAGGTGTGCACTTAAAAACTAAAAGGGTACCGCATGCGTCGTGCGATACCCTTTCTCAAAAAACCATTCATGAGATTATAATAAGTAGGAGTAAAAAAATGAGGCTGCAAAAATTTTGTTCATGGTACTTTGCAATGCAGCCTTTTGCTTGTGTGTGTGGGACTAATTTGTTGATAGTAAGTCGTCAAAAAAATTAGGTCGTCGTTGTTAAAAAAAATTAGGTCGTCGTCGTCAAAAAAAAATTTAAGGTCGTCTTTACTTTTCTTCGGAACTATAATCTGTTATTAGCGAGTCGTGTTAAAAAGTGTTTCATTGTGATTTATAATACAAATGTCGGTCAAAAGACTTGTGCATGTAAGTACATTTTTTTAACTTACTGCGCTCAAAGCGGCATCGCTTTTTGGGCGTAAAAAATTGATAATCAAAACAGTAGATTGTGAAAAAAGGGCAAATTTCTGAACTGGACAAAAAAGAATCGCAAGGACAAAGTAAAATAATTAAACACATTAAGGAATTATCGGCGAAAGACCGAGAGCGATTTTATCAATTTGTGGCTTCGCCGTACTTCAACCAACACGATGCCACCAGAGCCTTGTTGGATCTGATTTTGGAGAACGTAGACCGCTCCAATACTGCATTGGAACGAGAAAAGCTGTTCAAAAAACTCTTCCCACGCGAGGCTTTCGATGAGCAGAAATTGCACAATGTGATGTCGTATCTCAAAAAATTATACCATCGTTTTTTGGCGCAACAATTCTACGAAAAGCAACCCTTACGCGAACAACTTTTCACCTTAGAAGCCGCTTATGAAAATAATACCTTCGATTTGCTGACCAATCGAGCTAAAATATTGGAGAAAACCATTGAGCAACAGGCTTATCGAGATAATAATTTTCATCATGTCAATTATCGCCTCCACGCGCTGCTCGCTTATTATGGTGCTGAATATGTAGACCGTTCTAAGCCGGAGACTTTTCAAAAGATGATGAATCATTTAGACCTTTATTATCTAATCGAAAAACTGCGCAATAGCTGCCACCTTACGGCGAATATGATGGTGGTCAATACAAAATTTGATTTTGGATTTTTTGATGAGGCGTTGCAATATTTGCAAAATAACTTTGACCGATATAGCCACGACCCTTCTATTGTGCTGTATTACACTATTTTTATGAGCCTTACGGATGAGAAAAATCCTGCATATTATGATGCGATGAAAGAAATGCTGGCGAATGAAATAGACCATTTTAGCCCCGACGAACGGCGCGATTTGTATAGTTTTGCCACTAATTATTGCATTCGACAAAGTAACTTAGGACAGGTCCAATATCGGCGCGAGCTTTTTTTATTATATCAACAAGGCTTGACCACTGGGCTTTTGCTGACTAACGGCACGATTATTTCAGAATACAATTATAAAAATGTAGCCATGCTGGGCTGTAGTTTGAAAGAATTTAACTGGACGGAGGAATTTATTCAAAAATATCGGGAAAACTTGCCCAGTCATCGCCGCGATAATGCTTATAATTTTAATCTCGCTAACCTTTATTATAACAAAAAAATGTACAACGAGGCGCTCACGGCACTCATGCAAGTACAATTCACTGACGTGACGCACCATTTGAATACCAATACGCTCATTCTGCGCACTTATTATGCCCTACGGGATACGGAAGCGCTGCTTTCTTTGATTGAAACGTTTCGGATATATGTCATTCGCAATCGAAAATTGACGACCGTTGAGAAAAAAGGCTACACTAACTTTCTGCGGTTTGCCAAAAGTTTAGTTTTACTCAAGCACCATTCTACAACCTTTTCTCGAAAAGCATTGGAAGAAAAATTGGAACTGCTGCGCCAAAAAATTGATACCACACAAAACGTACTGAATAAATATTGGTTGCTGGAGGAGTGTCAAGTTTAAAATGTAAAGTTTGGTGTTTGGAAGTTTGAGGTTGGAAATTCAAAACTCAAAATTAGTTATCAAAAAAAACTTCCAACTTTAAACCCTGAACTTCAAACGTTAAACGCCAAACCCTTCTATATTTGTGATAAATACGAACACATGAAGCTATTTCAAACACTCCTTATTCCTTCCTTATTCCTTTTTTCCTTCTTTCATTCCTCCGTGGCGCAGCCCAACGTGCCTAAGCGCGAATTTCGAGGCGTGTGGGTCGCTACCGTCGCCAATATTGACTATCCGCGCCAGCCTACAACGGATATTATTGCGCTGAAAGAACAGTGGAAAAATTTGTTAGACCGTTATAAAGAGACTGGTTTGAATGCAGTAATTTTTCAAGTGCGCCCAGCTGCCGATGCGCTTTATCCTACGCAGCTTGCGCCTTGGTCTAAATATTTAATCGGCAGACAAGCGACCGCTTCGCCGCAAGAAGTGTTTGACCCACTGCAATTTGTGATAGAAGAAACGCATCGTGCCGGCATGGAATTTCATGCTTGGTTCAATCCGTATCGAGCTACCATGGATTTTGACACGATTAATTTAGCAGCCAATCATGTGTTCCGGCAGCACCGCGATTGGGTCGTGCGCTATGGTCCTAAATTCTATTTGAATCCGGGCATTCCGCAGGTACGGCAGCATCTCACCGCCGTTGTGAGTGAAGTGGTAAGCAGATATGATATTGATGCGGTGCATTTTGATGATTATTTTTATCCTTATAAAATTGCGAATGAAGTCTTTCCAGATAGTGCGCAGTTTACACAATATGGTACTAATTTTACAAGTATAGAGGACTGGCGGCGCAGCAATATTGACTCTCTGATTGAAAATGTAACGACTTCGATTAAAAAAATCAAGCCGCATGTACAGTTTGGCGTGAGTCCGTTTGGCGTTTGGCGCAATAAAGAAGTAGACCCACTGGGTTCGGATACGCGAGCAGGCGCGACAACGTATGATGATTTGTATGCAGATGTAGTGAAGTGGCTCAAAGCAGGTTGGTTGGATTATGTGATTCCACAATTGTATTGGAATATTGGATTTGCACCGGCTGACCATGCCAAGCTCGTAGGGTGGTGGGGCACGCGCAATTACGAGCGCAACTTGTACATCGGTCACGCGGCTTATAAGGTAGAAAATAATCCAGAAATTGCTTGGAGTGACCCGAATGAAATCCCGAAACAAATCATGCTGGGTCGTCGCAATGCCATCGTGCAGGGCAGCGCGTATTTTAGTTCTAAACCCGTGTTGGAAAATCGGCTCGGCTTGCGGGATTCTTTACAAGTGTATTATAAAGCGATGTCCATGTTGCCCATTCCGCCGGACGCGACGTTGAAGCCTTTTGCAACGCCTACGTTATTAAAACCAAAATTGCAGTTAAAAGAAAATCGCGTGCGCCTACGCTGGACTCCGAATAAAGCAGACCGCAAACTTCAACCAGCGTATTATGTGGTGTATCGCTTTTATGGCAGTAGAATCGGCGATTTTGAAGACCCACAAAATATCATTCACATCAGTGAATTTCATAAAGTAAATAAACGCTTTCAGCACATGGATTTTACCATTGAGCGGAATGCCAATTATACGTATGTCGTCACGGCTGTGAATCGCCAGCATATTGAGGGCAGACCGAGTGGTGGGCGGAATGTAAGAATTGGGAAAAGGTAATTGTTATTGGTTATTTGTAAAGAGCGTCCAAATAACCAATAACAAATCACATCTTACTTAATATGTTGCACCTGCTCCTCTACCAGAATCGGCATTCGCTTGAAGCGCAAGAAAAGTTGCACGGTGGCTAATACGTCTTTTTCACAATAGTGTGAGATGCGTTCCAAATCGCCTTCTTCCCAAAAAACGGCACCGACTTTGCTGCCGTCCATATCGTCTTTGGGAGAGGGAAAACCCAGCACAGCGGCGAGTAAGCGCATGGAAGTGAAGTTTTTAATATCGCCAAAGCGCCACATTTCCATCGTATCCAACAGGTGTTTGGTTTCCCACGGTTTCCGACCGGCTATGTTGAGCAAATCAGGGAAGGGCATCTGGTGTACAATCATGCGCCGACAAATGTACGGGATGTCAAATTCCTTGATGTTGTGCCCGCACATAAAATGCTTCGACAAATCGTAGTAATACTGGTTGACCAACTTGCAAAACTCCTGCAATAATTCGTACTCATCCTCACTGGCAAAGGACTTGAGTCGCAGCCGCAGCCGATTATCATCTTTGCTCCGATGCACGATTCCTACGGAAATGCACACGATTTTTCCAAATTCTGCGAAGATACCTGCCCGCTCATAGTACAACGAGCCTACTTCATCTTCTGTCAATTCTTCGGCTGTTTTCCGCGCCACCGAGCGACTTTTTAAAAACCACAATTCGCGCATCTCATCATCCAACTCCTCATAATCCATCTTATTGGACACCGTTTCGATGTCCAAGAATAGCACATTGGCAATGTCTATCTGTTCAAACATTTTAGTTGATTTTAGCCTTGTAAGATACAACAAATTCGTGGAAAGGATAGAATCAAATGGTACTTTTCTTCTTTCATTTGCAAGATTAATTGAAAAATTTTAACTTGCAGAAAAAACAAATCTGCGATGAAAAGAAACTGGAAAAAGCTCATTATCACTATAATATGGTTTGTTATTGGAACTGTCCTCTACAAGCTTACTAACTATTTGCTTGGGACAATAATTTGAAAAACCTTGCGCTAAATACTATAAATAGCCGGATTTATCAATATTTTTTTATTTACAATTATAATAATTCAATAGCAATGGAAAACAAAAACTAAACTGGAAAAAATGGCTTTTTATAGGAATTGCAATATTTCTGATTTTAGAAATTGCATTGCATTGGGACGAGGCGAAGCGTGGATTTTATGATGCTTATAATGGCGGACCAGTAGAGCAAAAACAATAGATAGTAAATTAAAAAGTGCTTATTATTTTTCACACATTGAAACTATTCGTGTACCTTTACCGTTATTAGGTTTTTATTCTCAATCGGATTGTGAAACGAGCATTCTTTCATCATCAAGACTGGGAATGCAAGTTTAACAGTTACGCAACAGTTTGTACACCACAAATTCAAGAAGCACCAGAGTGCTCCAATTAAGTGAGGTTTCGTGTTTTCCCCAAGATACTCCCATTCCTACGGAAAGCGTTTTTGTGGCAATATCACCTGCAGTTTTTATCGCGTAGCCATTCGTTTCAATCTAAAATAATTACATGACATTCAAAGACTTGGGTCTCGATGAGTCACTCCTCCGTGCGTTAGCATCTGAAGGATACACTGATCCCACACCCATTCAAGAACAGGCAATACCCATCGTATTGCAGGGCGACGATTTAGTGGCGTGCGCCCAAACCGGTACAGGTAAAACCGCCGCTTTTTCCTTACCCATTCTCCAATATTTATTAGAAACACCAGCCGAGAAACCGGGACCGCGCATCATCCGCGCCTTGGTGCTTTCGCCTACCCGCGAGCTTGCTATCCAAATTGCGGAAAGCATGGACACATACGGTAGACATTCAGGATTGCGAAGCGCGATTTTGTTTGGCGGCGTTCCAGCACACAGCCAGATGTCCAGCCTTCGCCACGGAGCGGATATTTTAATTGCAACGCCGGGTAGATTACTCGATTTTGCCAATCAAGGTTTTGTGGATTTACGGAAAGTAGAAATTTTCGTACTTGACGAAGCCGACCGGATGTTGGATATGGGTTTCATTCATGATATGAAGCGCATTGTCACGATGCTGCCGAAAGAGCGCCAAACGGTGCTTTTCTCCGCTACCATGTCGCCAGAAGTACAAGCAATTGCGGACCAATTTTTATACAAGCCACAGCAAATCAGGATTGCACCTGCAAAGGACGCGCTTGCTTCCATCGAAGAAATGTTTTACATGGTGGAAAGACCGGGTAAGATTGACCTGTTGCAACACTTGATTCGCAAGCACGGCATCAAAAAAGGCATCGTATTCACGCGTACCAAATACGGCGCGGATAAGCTGACTAAGATGCTGGAACAAGCGTCCATTTCTACCGGAGCCATTCATGGAAATAAGACTCAGAACGAACGCCAGCGTGTGTTGGATAATTTCAAACGAGGTCGTATTCACATTTTAGTCGCTTCTGATATTGCGGCTCGCGGCATTGATATTGACGATATTACACATATCTTCAATTACGAAATTCCAGAACAACCAGAAACCTACGTGCACCGCATCGGACGCACGGGTCGGGCTGGTTCCACGGGTATTGCAATCTCGTTTTGCGACCGGTCAGAGCGCAAGTATCTACACAATATCGAGCGACTGACGAAAAAGCAGTTGTCTATTATAGATGAACATCCGTTTAGCCATGTGGCAGCCGCTGCTCCTGCCAACTCCAATCGCCGTCCAAACGCACCGCGCCCAATGGACAGAGAGCGGAGCCGGGATTTTAGTCGGAATAGGAGATAATACTCGTAAACAAGTCAGACGACTCCAAAGTCGTCTGACTTCTCATAAAACAGTTCTGCTGCAATAAAATCCGCCAATAACTTGCCTTCATCACTCAAAGTGAACGTGTCATTTTTCCGAACAACCCAATTCTTTTTTAGAAATATTTCTACAATTTGTAAAAAGTGCTTTTCAAAATTTACTCCAAAGTTTTGAATCTGAGCTAATTGTGTGCCCCACATCGTGCGTAAGGAAGTCATTACATACTCGTTGTAGCGTTGCGCGGGCGTGAGGATTTCCTTTTCAAAAAGCGGGAGATGTGCCGCACCTTCAAGGCGTGGAACATTTTTGAATACGTCATCTAAATACGCCACACCTTGAAGGTGCGGCATATTTTTTATATACGAAGTGTTATTCGCCACATTCCACTGCCGACTTACGCCGTTGAACGAATGAGCCGAAGGTCCAATCCCCAAATAATGCGCGCCGCTCCAATAACTCGAATTGTGCCGTGCGTACTTATCCGGCTTTGCAAAGTTGGAAATTTCGTAGTGTTCGTAGCCTTTTTTGCCCAGTATTTCCATCAACATTTCAAACTGTCGTGCTGCTTGCTCCTCATCCACTGCGGGGGCTTTGCCAATTTTTACAAAATGGTCGAGCGCGGTTTTCGGTTCTACCGTTAAAGCATAACAAGAAATATGTGGAATATTATAATTTATAACCGTTTGAATATTTTCCACCCATTGTGCGTCGCTCGTGGTGGGCGAACCATAAATTAAATCTACGGTCAAATTTTCAAAACCTGCATTTAACGCATTTTCAATACAAATTTTCGCTTCCGTCGCACTGTGTGCGCGATTCATAAACCGTAAATCTACTTCTGCAAACGATTGAATACCAATGCTTAAGCGATTCACGGGCGTTTGGCGCAACGTCTGCAATTTATCCATTGTCAAATCATCGGGATTGGCTTCCAAGGTAATTTCCGCATTCGATGCAACTTCAAACAGGCTATAAATTTTTTCAAAAATGCTATTCAATTCTACTTCATTCAGCAAAGAAGGCGTGCCGCCGCCAAAATAAATGGAGGTAAGCGGTTGATTTTCTAAGTAAGCCTTTCGTCCTTCCAATTCTTGTAAAATAGCGGCCACCATCTCCGGTTGCTGCTTCAGCGACGTAGAAAAATGAAAATTGCAATAGTGACACGCCTGCTTGCAAAAGGGGATGTGAAGATATAATCCAGCCATTTTGGTTGTGTTCGTGTGTTTTTGTGTTCAGGTCACTCTACCGTGAGCTATCCGAAGTTTGCAACTTGGGATGAGATTATAAAGGAAGCCTTATACTTTCTCTACTTCAACATCGCAAGTTGCAAACTTGCGAGAGGGCTATTCGGGCTTATACTGTTCCCAGTAGATACTTGGTATGACGATTTTTGTGTCTTTGTACTTTTGGAAAGTAAAATCGGTTGTGTTTCCAGTGATGACAAAATCGGCTTCGCTCTCATCCGCTAATTCTAAAATTTTATTATCGTCCTTATCCGAAATGATTTCGAGTTTAATTTGCGGCGTAAATCGAGTGGACTTCATTTCAATATCTGCCAATAGTTGCTCCGCTCTTGCAAAAAAATCTTTGAATTTTGAAAACTTAGGTCGAGATAAAACGTCGTAATATTCAGCCATTACTTCATCAGAGACGCACAAAGTGATTTTATCGGCAATAAAAAGCGCGTCCACAATTAAAAATGGATAACTTTTTTGTATAATAGAAGAAACGAATACGTTGGTATCAATGACGACTTTTTGCATCAGCTCTTACTGCTTTTACTTCGTTGGTAATCTCCTCCATCGTCATATCAGAAAGCCCATATTTATTAGCTAATTCGACACATTTATAAAGATTTTGCCGCATCACTTCTCTACTCACTAATTCTAAAAAATCACTAAAACTCATCTTTTCGGCTGGAATGCCAAATTTATTATACTCCATTTCAGATATCGTGATTGCCAGTGTCTTCATAAAATATCTTTTGGTATAGCAACAATGGTTTTTCGTACCGAGTTCAATGCAAAGTACAAACTCGCAACAGCAAGGGGATTATAAATGGAGTCTCAGACTTTCTCTACTTCAACATCGCAAGTTGCAAACTTGCGACAGCGTGGTGGCGGGATGCAAATCTGTGTTCTATTAAGTAGCGCTTGTGCGTATTTTTATGCGTTCAACCTGATAACCAATTTTAAAAAAAAGACGTTCGTTTTTATTGCGTATCGTGTAAATCACCCATAAAAAGAAACGCTATGAACCTTGACTTTTTACAAGCACACGTTTTGCAATTCGTCACGCCGACGGCGCAAGAATGGTCGGATTTTATAGCTAAAATTCAATTTCAATCATATCAAAAAAATCATTACCTACACACAACAGAAAAAATAAGTAATTATGTCTACTTCATTTCCAAAGGTATCGTGCGGCACGTTGCACATCTGCCAGACGAGGAAGGCACGATTTGGTTTTCTTTTTCAGGCGATTTATTAGCGGAAATCATCAGTTTTTTTTCGCGCCAACCTGCTTACACCTCTATTCAAGCCCTCACGGAAGTGGAGGTTTTTGCCATGACGTATGATGATTTGCAAGCATTGTACGATGGCTCCAAAACTTGGGAACGCTACGGACGACTCACCACACAATATTATTTGTTGCAACAAATGCAGCGCACCGTGGATTTTCAATTTAAACCTGCCAAGCAACGCTATGAAGAATTACTCACAAAATATCCTGATTTGACGCAGGAAATTAGCCTTGGACAAATCGCCTCTTTTCTCGGTATTACACAAGAAGCCTTGAGCCGCATTCGCGCAAAATCATGATTAAGTCAGTAGGCAGTTTAAAGTCGGCAGTCTCGTAACACGTTGACGGTTAAAATATTAAGTAAAGTTTATTTTTTATCTAATGATTGGTTGCCTTGTCCACGTTTCAACAAACTGCCTACTGATTTGAAGTTGCACTTTTTGATATAGGTCAAGGGTTTTTTGGGAAAATCCCGTTTACTTTTGAATTTGAAATCAGTCTTCACGACGGAAACTAAATGTTAATTCAGCCGTCCTCTTTTTAACCCAAAAACTTATATCATGAAAAATCTACTTTCATTCTTTATTCTTTCATTCTTCATTACCAGCTGCCTACCGCCCAGCGACCCATACCCAAATGAAAATCCTTCCAGCATTCGCCAGCGCGCCAAAACCGTTTCTGATAATCTTGAAAGTTACATTCGCAAATGGACTGCCGGCACTGCCGCTGCTCAAATTCCGACCGATGTAATTCCAACCGGCATCACAGACAATAAAAATTTCTACCTTAAAAAACCGGAAGACGCAACGCCGCAAGAAACGTGGGCAATCCGCTATTCCAAACCCATCAATCTGGATTCTGTTTACAATGGCTTGCCCGACCCGAATGTCACTTACCTTTATCTGGGCACGCCGCTCGCGCCGTTTGGCAGCAAATTGGTGATTGAAGGCGAGTTTCCGCACGCCCGATTTTTTACGATGCAAATCTCACCGCCGCTCAATGGCGTGGAATATTATGCCCAGCGCGTGTTCGGCACAGCAGAAGTAGGTTTTGTAGATGCAGATATCGAGCCGCTTCCGGGCAACGTCAACCCGTTCCGCGTCGGCGCGAATCGCAATGCGACCAATCGAAAATACCGCGTCGAATTTGACTTGGCTATCGGCGACCCGGTGAGTCTGAATGGTAATGCCCACAAAAATCCGTACCGCCAGCAAAGCAACAAACGCACTGGAGCGATGATGGTCTATCAAGGTCCGCTCGGCAAAAAAACGATACTCAACACGCCTATCGAAGGTGGTGGCGACTGGGACCTCGGCGCGCTGTGGATTCGCATCTACGCACCCGACCCCAGCAAGGACGCACTCGGCGGTGTGCCGTTGCCCAAAGCGTGGTTTGAACTGCCTTCCGGCGAAAAATATTTTATTGGTTCTGATTTTACCAATTTATTGAAACGAGCTAATGCCACTATTAAAGCGCGGGAAACCGACGACGTTCCGAATAAAAATTTTGGTCCGACGGTAGGCTGGTATAAATCGTGGGGCATTGTGCGCAGTATTTTGAATGGCGTGGCACAAGCGAATGGCTGGTCACGAGCAGATTCGACGCAGCGCATCCGCGATATTGACCTCGACTGGACGGGTCGCGGCGAATTTCAACCCGCTCCAGGCAATTATGAACCGCACGCAACGACCAATAATTACGCCACTTATCTCGGTAGAACGATGACCGTTCAAAAAGGTAAAATCGCCATTCTAACCGGCAAACTTCCCACTTTCCCCGATACCCGAAAAGGGGCAAACACGATGGCAAAAGGGCAGGTGCGCTATTGGTCTATCGGCGGTTACGACAATTATTACCTCTCGCCCTTGCCCGGCGCAGCTACCAATATGGTGGCGGACGACCAAGTCGTGCTTGACAACCAGCGCAATTATACCATCGTTTATGCTCGCCCAGAAGACCGTCCCGCAAATGCGACTGCTGCAAACGGCGTGACGTGGATCAACTGGGGACCGACTTCCGAACTGGGTTTGATGATGCGCTGGGTAACGGTAGAACCCGAATGGACGTTTGAAAAAGCACCGAATGAAAAGAATCTGACTTGGGCAAAAACGGACTGGGCTGGCTCTGCATACGACAGCACTTTGATTGGCATGAATAGTCAAAAGGCTTGGATGGGTTGCTATTTGCCGCGTGTGGCTTACCTGACTCGTGCCGAATTTGAGGCGCTTGGCGCGAATTTTAATGCCGGCGATATTCCGGTTTGGACGGATGAGACCAATGCGATTGGCTTGAGTGACGCTTTTGGTAAAACGGCGACAACTTCTTCTGTTTATAATAATGAAAATCAATATGTTGCAAAAAATGCGTTTGATGCCAATTTAAAAACCCGCTGGTCGAGCAACTGGACGGGTGGCACCGAATTTCTCACGGTAGATTTAGGCGCGATTAAAAAAATATCCGGTGTAAAGTTATTTTGGGAATTTTCGGCAGCGCGGGATTATGAAATTCAAATTTCAACCGATAATACGAATTGGCAAACGGTTTCTGCCATGTCCAACGGAGACGGTGGGGTAGATGTGGTGACGAACTTGCGGCGGCAGGCGCGGTACGTGCGGGTGTACATGACGCGCGGCGTACTGGGCAATTTTTCGCTGTATGAAATGGAAGTTTTTAGTCCTGAAACGGAATGTTTGGGCGTTACGACCAGTGTAAAAGAACCCATTTCTACGAGTCAAATCAAACTCTATCCCAATCCCACACGCGACCAATTGTTTGTGGATTTGAATGCTGTTTTAAAACAAATAAAATTTTCAGTGAAGGCGCGTATTTTAGATGTAAATGGCAAAGCCGTGCAGACTTTGAATGTCCGCCAATCCCCATTTGAAGTCAACGTGAGTCGTTTGCCGAAAGGCACGTATATTTTAGAATTGCAAAGTGAGAAAGGGAAGTATGTGCAGAAATTTGTGAAAGTGAATTAAAGGAAATTCCAGAAACCGATAAGGCTTTTCAAAACCTTATCGGTTTTTATTAAAGTCCTATCCTAAAACAACGTAGTCGTAAGCCCCAAAGATATGCCAAACATACTTAAATCTTTACCCCAAAAGACAGAATGACTGGGGAGCAAAGCGTAACTCGTCTCCAATGTCAATGCTGCATTTGGTGCTATATAATATTCAAATCCAGCCGTACATTTAAGAATGGGTGTCATTCGCTGTTTGTCTGTTATTGTAAAATTATTTGCCGAACCCGTTATACTTGGATAGGTGTAGGCACTTACACCAGCCTGTATTAAACCAAAAAACCTCGTCTTTTCACTGACTACCCGATAACCAACGCCAGTCACGTAGTCTGTAAATTTTAATTTTCCTGCTGTAATATCCGTGACGGTATTTTCGGCTATTTTATAATGATTGGAGTGATTGTCATAATTAAATCGAATCAATAATCTATTTGGTTTTTTGAATCGGTATTCTAAACCGGTTTTGAATAACATACCGGATTGTAAGGTCTTTGCGTTCGTCAGCGCGTAGCCAGCATCAAAAGGGAAATATAATTGGGATAAAAAAGGGGAATTCGTGTTAATTTGTGCGTTTGCCACAAATGATAAAAAAGTCAGTAAGATTATCAATTTCATGTCAATTATTTAAAATTTTATTAGCTTCCCGAATACCGGAAATATACGCGCCATGAACGGTTTCATGATGGGCAATATCCGTGGCTTCTCCAGCGAAATGAATCCTTCCTATTGCTTGCTGTAATGCGTCAAAATCAGCGGTCGTAGTTCCAATTGGTACGTGGGTGTAAGAACCTTGTGAAAATTTATCAGCATTCCATTTAGTAACCATCACATTTTTAAATTCAATTGTTTTGTTCGGATGAGCTTGGTGTAATATTTGCTCCCATGATTTTTGTATCATTGCTATCTCATTATCTTCTACCCATAGTGCTGCTTTATCTACGGGCATTGCAATTAATAAAGTTTTGTCTGTATAATGATGATAATTTACCGCAATACCAAAAGCATTTCCTAAATCGGTAGGATAACATTGAAAATCAGCGTCTCCTTTCCAAAATTTTTCTGTGAATTCCATTATAACCTTATTAAAAATACCCATCTTCATTTTAGAAAAAGCATTCATTTTCCAATCGGGTAAGGCAGAAGAAAAGGCGATTTGTCCTTTTTGTAAAATACTAATCGGAACGGTAATCATTACATAATCCGCTTCAAACGTTTGCCGGTCGGTTATTACTTCCACGCTATCCCGCTTGTGGCTCACTTCCCGAACGATATGATTTAATTTTATATCAATGCCTTGCATTACATCCTGTATGATTCGACTATAACCGCCCAAAACAAAAAAATCATCTTCCTCTTTTCTTACCGAAGTGTTTAAATAATATTTTGCGGAAGCATCCTGAAGATTCGCAGCCAAGTTATTGGTATAACTTTCTTTAATTAAAGCGGCGATTCTTTTTTCTTTTGCTGAAAAGTGCGCGTCTTTCAAAACTTTATCCAAAACCTCTTTTAGTGATATATCAGATGAGGAACTATTAATCAAATGGACCTTTTTATTTAACTTTTTTTCAAACCACAGATAAAATAAACCTAATGTTAGTTTACTTATTGTATCACCGTGTTCATCATACACTTTTAGGTTGGAATAGCTGGTTGATTTTGTTTTAATATTTAATTTTTTTGCATAATTTAGTAAAGGATTTTCAGGAAGATGGGCATTATGTATCCAATTGGCACCCAATTCTATATTCATGCCCCCGTCTGTGTGCGTATGTATCCTGCCACCTGTGCGGTCTCTCGCCTCTAAAACCACTACTTCACATCCTGCCTCTTTCAACGTTCGGGCGGCAGCAGCACCTGCCATCCCTGCGCCAATGATGATTACCTTTTTGGATTTGCCTACTATTTTATGATTTTCAAATGATAAAAACGGAATAGATAAAAGCCCTAAGGAGGTAAGTTTAATAAAATCTTTTCTTTGCATCGCTATTTATTTTGTTGCAAAGTTTCAAAGTATGCAGGATAATTCATTTGACAAATGTCACAAAATTACTTTGCCCGCAAACGGCTTAAGGTTTCTCTTGAAATGCCCAGATAGGAAGCGATGTAGGTAAGTGGAATTCTTTTAAAGATATGTGGCTCATATTCAAGCAGATGCAAATACCTTTCCATTGAATTTGTCAATTGAGAAAAATAAATCCGGTCTTCTAAAAACAACGCGTATTCCTCGATGATGGCGGTTATAAAGTTACTTACCTGAATATGGGTATAAACAAGCGGCTTTAAAGTGCGCAGCTTAATAGCAATCAATTCGGCATTTTCAACCAACTGAAAGGTTTCTCTGGAAGGAAGGTTTTTATAATTATGTAAAGAACCCACCATTTCATTCTCAAACGCAAACCATGTATTTACTTCAACGCCATCTTTTAAATAATAACTTCGTACTGCGCCTTTCACAACAAAATAAGCAAAATCATGATATTGATTTTCATTTAATAAAATATGATTTTTGTCGAGTGTTATAATGGCGAGGTGATTTTCAATTTCTTTAATGGTGGCAGCGTCCAGCCTTATATTTTGCGAGTAAGTGTTAATAAAATTTTGAAATACTTGGTCCATGCTGCAAAGTTAGTGCAAATAGGGATGCGTAGCAAGCGGGTTTAGAAAAAAACGCGGTGTAACATTTTAACAAAAAAAAGTATTTTTACAAAAAAATCATGCCCAGTATCACCGAACAAATCCAAACACTCGTAGAACAAGGCAGCACCGAGGAAGCGCTGGAAACCCTCGCCAATTGGCTGCGCACCGAGCAATCGCTCGCCCTCAACGAAGTCATCCTGCTGCGCTCGCGCTACGAGCAAGTGCAACGCGAACTCGGACTCGACCTTATCAGCCCGGAAGATGCGGCGCGCAGTTATAATCAAATTAGTTTTTCACTGTTGAATTTGTTGCAAAGTGTAGAAAAAGGTACGCCAACGGCTATTCCAATAGCTGCACAAAATTCCAATAGGAATCTAAAATTTGCCATCGTCGCGGGCGCAGTGGTATTGGCTGTCATTGCCTTTTTTTTTATCAATCGCTTGGGTTCGTCCGGTAGGGAAACGTCTATTTCAAAAGCCACTGCACTAAAATTTCCACAAGGCAAAGAAGTGAGTTTAACAATGAATAGCAGCACGGCTACTTACACTATTTTGGAAGCGAAAACCGAGCCGTATAAACCTGAAAATCAGAAGATTACGTTGAAAATACGCTGTTTTTTGAAAGGCAGATATGATATAAATTTTTGGGAAAGTGATTTCCGATTGGTAGCAAATGAACTGCCATATCCCGCGCAAGGTGGCTTGAATGAATTGGTACAAAGCGACAGTTTTAAAGATGGCGAAGTGTATTTTCTGATTCCAAAAGATTTGCGCAAAGCGGATTTGAGGATTAAATTTTATGAAGAGTATACCGTTTTGCCTGTGCAATGGTGAAGTGTTTTTTTCGTTTAAACTACACGTAGCACAACAATTGGAACGCGGACCCCGACAGTGGTCGGGGCGGATGAAGCGGATTATCATGAATAAAAAATCATATCAAATTATAATCATCAGTCTTCTCCCTGTCCTATTTGTGTTATCGGCGAACGCCCAAACCCCAAACCTCAAACCTCAAACTTCAAACTTTGAACTTCGAATTCTGACTTTAGATGCAGACTCCGCTTTTTTACAAAAAAATATAAAATATAAAACTCAATTCTTCGATTCGACGGCCGTTTTTAGTGAATTACAAAATATTTTACAACAATTGTATAATAAAGCCTACCTCGAAGCCTCGATTGACACGATACTACAATTGGACAGTATTTTTATGGCGTTGTTACACATTGGAAAGCCGTATGAATTAGTCGCGTTGCGCGTGGACAGCGTGGACGAATCGGTTTTAAACCAAGCCGGTTTTCGCCAAAAAGTATTTCAAAACAAACCTTTTTCAACTTCACAATTGCAAAAATTACAAGAAAACCTACTGGAAGCTGCCGAAAATAGCGGTTATCCTTTTGCCAAAGTGCGCTTGGATAGTTTTGCATTTGATAATGAAAAGGTAACGGCGAGTTTATTTTTAGATAAAAGTCAATTGGTGTTGATTGATAAAATAACTGTCGAGGGCGATTTGAAATTGTCGGAAACGTATTTGAGTAATTATTTGGGTTTAAAAACTGGCACGCCGTACGACCGTTCGCGAGTCCTGCGCGTGCGCGACCGCTTGCGCGAGTTGACTTTTGTGAATATTGCGAAAGACCCAATCGTGAGTTTTGCGGGCGACCGCGCCACGATTCGCTTGTTTTTAGAAAAAAGGCGGGCGAGCAGATTTGATTTTTTAATTGGTGTGTTGCCGAATAGTGCGCAGACCAAAAAATTATTAGTTACCGGTTCATTCAATGGCGAATTATACAATCAATTTGGACGTGGAGAGCGCATCTACGCGGAGTTTGAAGCCTTGCGACCGCAGACGCAGGAGTTGAATTTGGCATTTAATTATCCTTACGTTTTGAATTTACCATTTGGCGTGGATGCGAAGTTCAATTTGTACAAACGCGACACGACTTATTTGGATTTAGAAAGCGATTTGGGTATTCAATATTTATTTGAAGGTGGTAATTATTTAAAAGCTTTTTGGAATAATCGCACCTCGAATTTGCTGAGTGTAGATTCTATTTTGAATAATGTGCAACAACTTCCGCCAACGCTGGATGTGACGTACGGTAATTTTGGTCTGGAATACGCTTTTCAACAATTGGATTATCGCTACAACCCGCGTCGCGGCTGGAACTTGCTCGTGCGTGGCGCGGCAGGTGTAAAGCAAATTCGGAAGAATAATCGCTTACAAGATTTGAGTGGGGAGAATGTATATGACTCGCTCGAATTGCGTACATTTCAGTATCGCGCGGCATTTCAATTGGAAAAGTTCTTCCCGATTTTTGCTCGAAGTACGTTTAAATTGAGTGCTCAAGGCGCGTATATTTTTTCTGAAAATCCCATTTATTTGAATGAGCAACATCGTATTGGTGGCAATCGCTTGCTGCGCGGTTTTGACGAGGAATTTATTTTTGCAACGAATTACACCATTGGTACAATTGAATATCGCTTGTTAATTGGACAAAATTCATATTTGTATTTGTTTGGAGATTATGGCTACGTGGAAGATGTGACCGTTCAAAAGCGTGATTTTTTTCAGCCATTTGGATTTGGATCGGGCATTACATTTGAGACAAAAGCAGGATTGTTTGGAGTGAGTTTGGCGTATGGCGGCATTCGCGGAGCGCAAGGGGAACGATTGAATCAAGCCGTGGATTTTGGTGCGCCGAAGGTGCATTTTGGGTATGTGAGTTTGTTTTGAGGAGGATAGGAGGATGGGAAGTTAGGAGGATAGACACTTGATTTGTATCAAAAAATGATATACTTTTGTAAGAAAATCGGTGTATGAAAAGTATATCATTGAAAGTGCAAGATGGGATTTTTAAGGAGGCGGAACACTTGTCAGATTTATTGCATACCAGCCGAAATAAGTATATCAACGAGGCACTTGCATTTTATAATCAGTATCAAAAGAGAAAATTGTTGGAAGAACAGTTGCATCAAGAATCGGAGTTGGTAGCAGCAGATTCGATGGAAGTATTAGCTGAATTTGAAGCATTGGAAGATGAAACAATTTGAAATTTGGCTGGCAGATTTAAATCCAACATTCGGAACCGAGGCTGGAAAAACGAGACCGGTGTTGATTGTACAAACGAATCTGCTCAACAAGAAGCATCCTTCTACTTTGGTATGCCCCATTACAAGCAATGTAAAAAATGGCGTGAGCATCTTGCGCGTGAATGTTCCTAAAAATGCTGCTGGCTTACATCAAGAAGGTGCAATCATGATTGACCAAGTGAGAGCCATTGATAATCGCCGATTTGTAAAAAAGATTGATATCCTGCCCGATGAACTTGGAGATAAAGTGAAGGATAATTTGAAGATTATATTGGATTTGTGAAAGGATGATCCCGCCACTGCGGGACAAGTCAGGAAGATGGGAGAAGAGGAAGATTCGTGATCCTGTTTATCCTGAAAATCTTGTAAATCCTGTTCTTTTTTGTAACTTTCTTGAAATTAAACGTCCAAAGCTATGAGTGAGATTTTAGTAGAACCAAAGGTAACGATTGTGTTTTTTAGAGATAAGACGACTGACCAATTAGAGCAGCTTTTTAAATTACAAAAAGTCCGCAAAAGTCCCATATTGGAAAAATGGATAAGTAACCTTCTTTCATTAGCAGAACCAGACCGTTCTTTTTTGGAAAACCTAAGCCTTTTGGCAGAAGATAGAATCGCGTACTGGAATGAAGACGAGTTGAAATTTAACTTGATTTATCCGTTGATGCTCCGAGTAAATTTTAAATCGCCCCATTATACCGTTTTTGCAGAAAGACCGATACAAGCAATAATGGAGGAAGATATTTTGTTGACGGGCAGAGTGGATTTGGTGGTTGCTTCTGGTAAGTACAATCCTCAAAAACCATATTTCTTTTTCCACGAATATAAAAAAGAGCGTGGCACTGCCGACGACCCAATTGCACAGTTGTTGAGTGCAATGCTGGTGGGACAACAATTGAATAATGACGGCTTGCCCGTATATGGCTCGTATGTCATCGGGCGAATGTGGTTTTTTGTGACGCTGAAAGAAAGAGAATATTGCATCAGTAATGCTTATATATCAAGTAAACAAGATGATTTGGAGCAAGTTTTTATGATTTTGACGGCGATGAAAGGCATTATTGAACAGCGTTTGAGTATTGTTTCTTAATTCTATTTCTTCTTTTTATTTAGTTCAATTTCCCATCTATTTTGCTGAACAGGGGCGATGTCCAACTGTTTTATAAGCAAACAATCAAATTATGAAAACGATTATGAAATCCTTTATGATAAGCAGTATTCTTATGTTGCTTTTTACTTTTGCAAATGTAAGTTTCGCACAACAACTTACAGTAAATGATGCGACGGATGAATACGAGAAAAAACAATACCCAGCGGTGGTAGTACTAATGGAACCGAATGTGGATAAAGTGAAAGCTGCCTGGGAAAGTTATCTGCGCGATAAATACAAAGTAAAGCTGAAAAAGAAAGGTTGGTTTTCCAACAACGATGTGTTGCAGGCGGAAAAGGTGAATTTTGATGCTATTTCTGCGAAAAAGATGGATTTTTATACCAAGGTGGTAAAGGAAAACGACTTAACAAAGATGTCGGTATTTGCTTCGTTGGGGTATGATATTAATGTGGGACAAGCGCAGAATCCGCGAGAGTATTACAATATGAAAAACATCGTCCAAAATTTTTTGAATGACTTTTTGCGCGATTATTATCAAGAGGAAGTAAAAACCGCAGAAAATCTGGTTGCTTCGCTGGAAAAAGACCAGGCGGATTACAAAAATAAAATGGAAGATAATGAAAAGAAAATAGCCGATTTGCGCAAAGAAAATGAAGATTTGGTAACGAAAGTGAATCAAGCGCAGAACGATTGGGCAACCGCGACGCAGGAAGTAACGAATAATCGCCAGAAATTGGAAGTAATGTTGCGCCAGTTAGCGGTTAATTCGACTAATAACCCGATTATTAACAATGATAACAAGCAATAATAAATTCTTTTTAAAACTGATAAGGTTTTTTGACCTTATCAGTTTTTTATTTTGGATAAATCACTGATTGTCTTTAGATTATATCCTTGTGCCATCTCCTGCCGAATGACCAGCGCATACGTATTATTAAATCCCAAAGGTTCCAGCCATTCTATCTGATACTTTTCTATAAAAGATTTTAAAACGTAATTATATAATTTAGGAGCATCTGCACTTAATTCATTTACTTCTTTTTCGGTTGGGTTTAATAAAACCAGAAAGCCCGTACCGGTATATTCTGGATATATATCAATTGCACCCGTGCGCAGCGCATCAAAACAAACGCTCGTGCCGCCCAAACCGGTTTTTATATCGGTATCAAAATCCGTATAACCATTTATCAATTGTGAAAATAAGTGTGCTAAAATATATTGTTCCGTAAATATTTTAGAACCAATGACGAGTTTTCTGCCACCTTGCTTGCGGTCAGGCTGCAATAAGTTTAACTGTTTTAAAAAATCGCTTGCTACAATTTCCGGCTTTTCTTGTTTAAAATCTACGCGATAATTCAGCAAAGTCATGATAGAATCATTGATTTTACCAGCTAGTAAATTTAGTGGTTCTCTTATATCAGGATATTCATTCAATAATTTTTTATTTACAATCGGTGCACAAAAATACGGCGGAAAAACGTGTTTATCATCTTCTAATACCTTCAAATTGAATGCTTTAATTCTTCCATCCGTTGAATAACCACTTATTACATCTACTTCATTTCCAGCAACGGCATGATACATCAATCCGGCATTCAGAATCTTGGTATCTAATTTTAAACCATAAGAAGATGCCAGTTTTGGATACCCGTCTGCTCGCCCGGCAAACTCCGGGTCACACCCAATGCGCAGACCGCTAGACGACCATTGCGGAATAAAATATAGCAAGGAAAAAAAAGGCACAAACGCGCTCACTTGAACGGCGGTACGAAAAAAACGGCGCGTCGGCACTTGATTGAGCAACGCCAATAATTGGTCAAATACAATTGCCAAAATCGCTGCCAACAAAGCGCCCGACCATATCATATTCGGATTATTCAGCGCAATTCCACCAAAAATAAACTCGCCCAAACCGCCCGCACCAATGTAAGCCGCCAGTGTCGCCACGCCTACATTGATAACCGTCGCCGTGCGAATGCCTGCAAAAATAATCGGCATCGCCAAGGGTAATTCTACTTTTAAAAGCACTTGCCAAGGAGTCATTCCCATGCCGACTGCGGCTTCTTTCACCGACGCATCTACGCCCAAAATTCCAGTATAAGTATTTCTTAAAATAGGTAATAAAGCATAAATAAACAGCGCAAAAATGGCAGGTTGAAGCCCAATACCAAGTAATGGAATTAAAAAACCGAGTAATGCGATGCTGGGCACCGTTTGCAAAATACCCGCAATTCCCAAAATGACTTTGTCCCAACCTTTGAGCCGCGTAATCCAAATGCCGAGCGGCACGGCGACCAGCACCGCCAAGGCGAGCGATAGAAATGTAAGCCCGATGTGTTCGAGCGTTTGGTGATAGAGTTCTTTTGAATTTTCTATTATAAATTGAAAAAGATTCATTTCTTTATTTACTTGGATTATAAATGCGCCAAATTTTTCAAAAACGAAGCTAAAGATTTAACAGCGACGAAACGATATTTTGCTTATATTTGTTAGGAATTGAAAAGAGATACTTTATGGAATCAGTAACGTTGGTGCAATCGGAATACGAAATCGAAAGAGGAAAACCCATCCCAAGTAAGAACCATTCTATAGTTCAAGGGAATATCTATTTCTTGCTTCGACAAAAATATGAGGAGCATTATCGTATTTTGACGGAAGTAAGTATCATGATTGATGAAAAAGAGCGAATACCGGATGTATCTGTTTATCCTTTAATGGATTTTACGCCGGGTAACGATGAAATACGGCTGACTACTATGCCTTTAGTTGCAATAGAAATTCTGTCTCCTACACAACAGCTCACCGATTTGATTGTCAAATCCTACCGTTATTTTGAAGCGGGTGTAAAATCTTATTGGCTGGTGTTACCTGATCTTACCAGTATTTACGTGTTCAGCGCACCCAATGAATATGAAGTTTACGCCAAAAAAGGTATTTTACGGGATGCACAATTAGACATCGAATTGCAGTTAGAAGATATATTTAAATAAGTAGAATCGAATTATTTGTGAGAAGAATGAGGCGTTAGTGTATTTGCCGAAAGGCTTCCATCAAAGTAGAGAAATTAAAAAAACGTCGCTCGCCTCGATACTCCACATTTGCCTCGCTTTTTGATTGCAAACTCAATAAATTTAGCGTATCTCGAATGGATGTTTCAACTGGAATAGAAAGTCCATTACCTTCAAAAGATTGCACCGACAATTGTGTAAAAACATCTTTCAGCGTATAAACCGCCCATTCCAATTGCAATTTCTGACCACTAAAAAAATTGGTTACAAATTCGTTTGTTGGATTTTTTAATAATTCTTTTGGGGAGCCGATTTGCTGGACTTTTCCTTCATGTAATAAACATACCATATCTGCCATTTCAAATGCTTCTTCCACATCGTGGGTGACTAAGATAATCGTTTTATTATTAAACTCCTCTAATTGTAATACTTCTTTGCGAATGTGTTTGCGAGTAATCGGGTCAAGTGCGCCAAAGGGTTCATCCATCAAAATAATGGGTGGGTCGGCTGCCAAAGCCCGCGCCAATCCTACGCGCTGCTGTTGTCCGCCGCTGAGTTGGTCGGGGTATTTCGAGGCATATTCTGAAGCAGATAAACCCATGTGTTGCAGCAATTCGTACACACGCGTGTGAATGCGTGATTTTTCCCATTGTAATAAATTCGGTACGATTGCAATATTTTCTGCTATGGTGTAATGTGGAAACAAACCCATGTTTTGAATGACGTAGCCTATTCGACGGCGCATTTGCTCCAGCGGTTGTTTTGTGACATCTTCGCCATTCACCAAAATTTGACCAGAATCGGGTTCAATCAAACGGTTAATCATTCGCAAGGTCGTCGTCTTGCCAGAGCCGCTGGAGCCAATGAGGGCAAGGGTTTGACCGGCTTCCAGTTTGAAACTCAAGTTGTGGACGGCGGTGTGCTTGCCGAAATGTTTGGTCAGATTTTTTACTTCAATCATGCTTTTGGAGACTGTAGACATTAGACGATAGATGTTAGACTGTTTAGTCTAATATCTAAAGTCTATTGTCTAATATCTTTTTCAAGAGCTTTAAGATAGCGTTTTTTACACAATCGAAAATATAGCAGCTTTTTTTGGAAATAATAGTAATTTTAAAACAAATTAATCTCAACGATCCATGAAAACTTATCTCTACCAATCCGTTCAACTCATGGTAATCGCGGTTTTCGCTCATTTTCTGGTTGAATTTATAGCGGGTACAGCAGGATGCCCCCTCTTTTTAGTCATTTAACCATTTCTATTTATTGATTGTAACCCCACGCTGTCGCAAGTTGCAAACTTGCGATTTTGAATAATAAGAAGTCTCCGCCTTCTTGCAAGAAATATCCGAAGTTACAAACTTCGGACAGCTTGGGATTGTCAATGAATTATTGACCAATGCTTTGAAATACGCTTTCCCGCAAGGGCAAGCAGGCGCAATCAAAATGAGTTTGGAATTCATGGATGCAGAAACGTCACACTTGCGCATCGCTGATAATGGCGTTGGAAAAGAACTGGGGGTAGCCGCGCAAGGAACGGGTTTCGGCACGCAGCTAGTCGCGTTACTCACCCGACAACTCGAAGGTACGATGACGCAAGAAACAAACAATGGAACGATTATTTTGCTGCAATTTAAGAAAACAAAAGCCGCATGATATTCAAAACCTGTAAGGTTTTTGGAAACTTTTGTATTTAACAAATGGTTGTAAGGAGCGCATCTACTGCACTTATTCTATTTTATGTGAATTTTAATAATATTTTACAATAAAAACCACTAGACCCCGATGGAACTTTTTAAAGAACCTAACATGATTTTTGTGAAAGGTGGCACTTTTCAGATGGGTAATAAGGAAGGAGATGACAACGAAGAACCGGTACATACCGTGCGTGTACAACATTTTTATATTGGAAAATACGCCGTGAGCTTTCGAGAATACGATTTTTTTTGTGAAACTACAAGACGTCCTAAACCAGAACTCGGTAATTGGGAATCAGAGCGCGGTACACGCCCGGTTTATAATGTAAGCTGGAAGGAAGCTAACCGTTATTGCCAATGGCTAACCGAAAAAACAGGAAAAATGTATCGCCTGCCTACCGAAGCCGAATGGGAATACGCCGCGCACGGTGGACGACAAGCTAATGGCTACGCATATGCGGGTAGCAACGATGTAGAGGAGGTAGCTTGGTACATCTCCAACTGTAACTACCAATCCCACCAAGTAGGACAGAAAAAAGCCAACGAACTGGGCTTGTACGACATGAGCGGTAATGTATGGGAATGGTGTAATGATTGGTATGATAAAAATTATTACGTCGAAAGTGATAATAGCGATAACCCAAAAGGACCAGCCACCGGAATTGGGCGCGTCATACGTGGCGGCGCTTGGCACAATAGTGTTAGTAGTTGTGGGGTTTCTAGTCGCACTGGTAGTAGCAGTTCTACACGTTCAGAAGGTGTTGGTTTTCGGCTTGCCCATGGGATATAGTTCTTTAGGATTACAAAAAACAAATTTATTAAAATCAAGATTTGTGATAAACGTGTAAATAGATTTAAGAAAACAAAAACCGCTTGATATTCAAAAAACCTTATAGGTTTGTAACACAAAAACCGATTGATGGACACACCCATTAAACTCTTCATCGTCGAGGACGACATGATTATCGCTGCCAATATTTCTTTACAACTCAGCAATTTGGGGTACGAAGTCACCGGTATTGTGTCGCGCCGCGAAGAAGCCATTTTGCAAATCGAAGAAAATCAGCCCGATATCGTTTTGCTCGACATTCACCTGAAAGGCGCACTCGACGGCATCGCCACTGCCCACGAGATGCAGAAAAATGCCGGTATTCCCATTATTTACTTGACTGCCAATGCCGACGAAGCAACTTTCAACCGCGCCAAAGCGACTCGCCCCTACGCTTTTATTTCCAAGCCTTTTAAAAAATTAGATTTACAACGCGCTATCGAATTGACTATCAGTAGAATGGCGTAGAATCAAGCACTTGAAATCGAACAAGAACGCTCCGTCGAAGCGCCCTTTATTTTGAGCGACCGTATTTTTGTGCGGCACAAAGAAACGATGGTCAAAATTTTTATTGAAGACATTTTTTACATCGAAGCCGAGCGCAATTACTGCCGCATTTTTACCAAAAATAAAGAATACCTGCTCGCCAGCACCCTCAAAATCATGGAAGAAAAATTGCCTACTCGCCATTTCATCCGCGTACATCGCTCCTTTATGATTAACCTTTCACAGGTAGATGAAGTCGCCGAAAGTCACGTCGTCATTGCCCGCAAAGCCATTCCTTTGAGCAAATCGCTAAGGGAGGAATTGTTGAAGCGGATTCAGACGATTTGATACCACGCAGCCCGTATAGCGTCAATTGGAATCCCGCCGCATGGCGGGACGGATTGGACGGATTAACGCGGATTTTTTTTTACCGTAAAGACGCGGTCTCGATAGCTACTGGTAGAGGAAGTGATGTCATCACTCCTAAAGTGATGACATCACTTCCTCATACGAAAATATCGCTTGAAAGGAAATAATTATAAAAATCATAGTTCAGACAAGTGCCCACTGCCTACTGCTCACTTTCCCCGCCGCTCAAAAATTCCCCGCCTTCGGACAAGAAAACCACTCCTTCGTCCTCGCTCGCTTGGTTTTCGCTGTAATTCCCTGCTTCTTCGAGCTGTGATTCTAACGCATTCACTAAAAAAGAAAAGGACGGTAGTAAATACCCATTTCTAAAAACTGCGTATTTCTACGCGTAAAAAATTCGAAGGAATCAATGACTTTATCCTATTATTTTTCACATTCAAACCATTCCAACCATGAGACAAACATTTACTTTACGCAAACATTTCCAGTCGCTTGTGCACACGGCAGCGTTAGGGTTCGCACTCTTTTGTCAGCTGGGTATCGGGTCGGCGCAGGAAATCTTGCTGCCACTTATCACGGGCTTTCAGGTCAAAGTCACTGGTGCGCCTCCTACCATTTGCCAACCTAGTACTGCCAAAGCGATACCGGGTAACTTTTTTATTGTCCCATTTATTACACCCAACCTATTATCTACCAATGGTGAAACGTATCATGTGGCTACGGCAGGCAAAACGGACACCCTGACCGTGGATATTCCTGCTGTGGGAAACCTCCCTTACTGCCAATTTTCAGTTGAATTATCAATATGGGTCAGTGAATACCAGCCCGATAGGCGGCGGCGGGGTGCAGCAGGTTAGCAACCCACCGGCAGGTTTTATCCGCTTCAAATTGCCGGTAACCTTTCCAGTGGGTCACAATCAGTCCTATGTAGCTTTTGTAGTAAGAGATGTTGTGGGCAATCCGGCAGAATTCCATGGAAACCTGATGGTCATTCCCTTCGTCGTATTAGGTCCCATCAGAGCAGCGGTGGACTCCCTGGGCGTCACCGTTCAACCTCAATTGCCTTATCTCATCTTGCACGCCCCACCGGGCGACGGCAGCAGCAGCGAATTTCTGGATACGAAAACCACCTGCCGCGAATTCACGGACACCTACGCCCAGGATGGCTCCAACTCTACCAACCTTGCCGTCAAACTGGGTGTTAAAGGGTCGCTGGGCTTTATTAACACCATAGACTATGAATTTTCGGTGACGCTCAGCGGGGGCGTGACAGCGGGCGATTTGAGTGTCAAAACGAGTTCCAATCAGACCTGCGTGACCGTCAGCGAGGGCTTTATGACGACCGAATTGAGCGGACCAGACGGAGGCGGGGATGTGTTCATCGGCTACGGTACGGACCTGGTCTATGGCGTTTACGAATACTGGAAATTGAACAAAAACGCCTGTAACATCAGCCTTGACACGGGATTGATTTATGCCCCAGTTGGTCAACCCAGACCCTTTGCTTCCACCAAGACCTCTATTCTCTCCAATATTGCGCTGCTGCAAGAAAGAGTAAACAATACGGCGCTTCGTGTAAAGACACGCAACGACGCGCAAAACCAAATAGATGTCTGGAGGCAAGTGTTGTCACTGAATGATGCCAATGTCAACAAGCCCAACAATGTGTTGCTGGAATCTCCGAGTTTTAGTTCGGGTGTCTCCCGTGTTGTAGAAAATAGCATTACGGTGTCAGAAACCAATTCCATTCAAGTGGAACATTACATCGAAGGAAATGCCAAGGTGGATGTGGTGGTAAATATAGGCGGCTCCGGCGTGGCGGGCGGCTACGAGTACAAATCTTCCAAACGTTTTGGAAAAACCCAAAGTCAAACCGCCGAAAGTGCCAAAGTGCTGCGCTACACCCTCGCCGACAGCAATCCGGGGGATGAGTTCAATCTCGACGTATACCGCGACCCGATGTACGGCACACCTATTTTCAAAACCAAAGCAGGCACCAAAAGCAGTTGTCCTTACCAAGGCGGTTACCAGCGTGACCAACCTAAGCTGAAGCATACCGGACGAACCAGCGACCGTATCACCATTTTGAAGGCACCTTTAGCACTTGATTCCTCGGCAATTTTTCAGGTAGATGTGTGCAACGAATCGAACGAACCACGCACGTACCTTTTAAGGGTAAATGACGACTTAAATCCAGGCGGAGCGCGGATTTTTGCTTCCGGCTTCGAATTAAATGTGCCCAGACCATATTCGCTCAAGGCTTTCGAATGCCAAACCAAAACCATTGAAGTAAAACGCCTCTCCACCAACAGTACGCTTTCTTATCCGGATTTGCAATTGTTGTTTTACCCTCAATGTGAAGAAGATATCCAATCTAGCGTGTCTGCCTCGGTCTATTTTGGCAATGCGACGGGTACGAAAGAGTTGCTGGGTGATGCGGCACTCTTGTCGGTTTTCCCGAATCCTACCTCCGGCTTACTGCAAGTGGACTTAGCCGGTGATTACAAAATAGAATCTTACCAACTGAGCGACATCACCGGCAAAATGGTACGAACGGTACAAATGGACCATCAGATTCAAAAAACGGAACTGGATTTGAGTGCCTTGCCAAAAGGAGTGTTCGTGCTGCAAGTGCGGTCGGGCAAGCGCGTGTTTGCGCGGAAAGTGATGGTGCAGTAGCACTGTAACGGCGAGCTTCAGTCGCCGAAAATTTAGACCTGACTGATTTTCAAAAATCAGTCAGGTCTTTAATCATTTTGGAATACCCAACTGAAAACAGAGCGCATCGAAAATAGCGGTTTGTGAAATTGGGTCATTGATATTGCCATAAGAAATGGAAAGGCGGCTTTTGTCAATCGTCCGAATTTGGTGGCATAACACGATGGATTCATTGGGCAAATTACTTGTTCCGATTGGTAATAATACTTCATTCGGATAAATGAAGCGGTTGGGTTGCTTGGAAGAAATGGGCAAGACGTTCACGCAATTGAGTAAATCATTGATGTCATTTTCGCTGACGACTAAGACCGGGCGCGATTTGCCTTGTTCAGAACCGACAACGGGGTCCAGATTGGCGCGGTAGATGTGCCATTTTTGAATGTTCTTCATAAAGATTCATTATCCACATCTCTAAAATCATCGGTCACCTCCGCAATATCGGCAAGAAAAAGCGGGTCATTCGCTGCCTGTTGAAGTATCGCACGGCGGTTATCAGTGGAGTCAATAGCATCATTTGATTTAACCGACACGATGTGCGCATTCAGCCGTTTGGCGAATGATAAAAGCAAGGCAAAATCCTCAGGATTGGAAAATTCTAATGTTATCTGACTCATTTTTCAAACTATTTCTTCTAACAAAATTATATCCTTTTACCAAATTAAACAAAAAAAAGGAAAGGACATCAATAAATACCCATTTTTAAAAACCCCGTATTTCTACGCGTAAAAACCACCGATGAATCTCTGACTTTTACAATATTATTTTTCAACACTAAAATGATTCAAAACAATGAAAAACCGTTTCAAATTCCTATCATCTTTACCAGCATTGGTAGTAATCGCTGCAATGTTATTGACCACCAGTTGCTCCGCGCCTCAAAAAGACACACCGCCAGCATTCGACTTAACCGCCGCTAAACAGGAAATCGAAGCCGCCAACCGCAATTTTATGGAAGTTTTAAGCAAAGGCGACTCGGTGGGTTTAGCAAATTGCTACACCTCGGATGCCAAATTTATGAGTCCGAATGCACCGGCATTCGTAGGGCGCAGCAACATTCAAACCGCCATAGCTGGTTTTATCAACGCCGGCATTACTAAAGCTGAGCTGAAAGCAGTGGAGGTATGGGGTATCGCAGACTTGCTGGCAGAAGAAGGCGAATTGACTTTAGCCACCAAAGACGGCGTGCAAGTGGACAAAGGAAAATACATCGTGCTTTGGAAGAAAGAAGACGGCAAGTGGAAGCTGTTCCGCGACTGTGTTAACTCCGATTTACCCGTACCAGCAACCGCGAGTAAGTAATTGAAAAAGCCTCCTACCGCTCCGAGCGGTAGGACGCATTCCAAACTAAATCAACCCACTTTATGAAAAAAACACTGCTATTTATAGTCTTTTGGGGCATCGCCGCTGTGCCTGACCCCTTGCACGCCCAATCCACTACAGACGAACTAGCCATGCAGGCTTTTGCCCGGGAGTTCATGGCGGCTTACAACCGGCAAGACGTGCCTGCCCTAAAGTCCATGTACACCAACGATGTGGTAAGTAGCAATTCGAATAGGCGTACGCAGGGAGCAGACAACATTGCCCAAGAATACGAAAACCGGTTCATAAGGGATCATGCCACGCTGCTGGTGCGGCATCACCGGATCGTTTCGTCGGACGCGCAGCAAACCCTCGTCACTATTGGCGCTTACGAAGGTTACGGCGCTACCTTCGTCTATGATATACCCTTCCACGTTATGACCGCGTACCGCAACACGATGGTGCTGGAAAACGGGCAATGGAAAATCGCCCAATCAGTGGTAACCGACCTGGTGCAAACTTTTATCTATCAAAAAACGGGCAACTTATCGGATTGGAAATCAGCCCTGACGGAGGCGCTGCAAGCAAGTGAAGTGCTGGGTGTTGACATCGGAACGCCGCCCGACAACGCGAAAGCCGTATATGCCCTCCTCGAATGGCCATCCATGGAGTACGCAAAGGCATTTTTTAAAACACCCGCTTGGCAAAAAGTCATCCGGCAGGCAGGCAAAGCCGAAAAGCCGACCGTGTACTATTTAGATAAGAAAAAGTAACTGCTGTTCAGATTTTCCAAATTTCAAAAATTTGGTAAATCTCTATCCCTAAAAATTGAATGTCATTCTCATAAATAATTCATTTTCAAAAGATTAAAAAATAAATCATGCAAACCGTCGGAATTATCGGTGGAGCGGGCTTTATTGGAAGCTACGTGACCAAGCTATTTCTGGAAGAAAATTACAACGTAAAAGTATCTTCCACAGACCTTACCAACAAAAGTAAATACGAGCATTTGCAATCACTCAGCAATAGTGAAAACTTAGAGATTTGCGCGTGCGATGTGCGCGACAGTGCTGTTTTAGAAATCTTTGTACAAGGTTGTGACATTGTAATACATTGTGGTACGCCATTTATGCTGGATGTAAAAGACCCGCAAACGGAATTGTTTGAACCAACGGTGAAGGGTACCGAAAATTTTTTAGAAATTATTAAAAAAGCAGACGGGCTGAAAAAAGTAGTGTTCGTTGCGTCGGTAGCCGCCTGGAATACCTCGTTTCCAATGTCCCCAGCCACCTACGCCTCGGGTCATGTGTTTACAGAAACTGACACGCCTTACCACAGCGAGCAAGACCATCCGTATGCGCAAGCGAAGTTTTTAGCAGACCAAGCCGTTCGGAAATTCATAGATGATAATCCCGATTTGTCATTCGAAATTACCACCGTTTCGCCCGTCATGGTGATTGGCAACAGCCTTTCTACCCGCGCCGATTCTACTTCCATGGGTATTCAATACCTGTTTAAAAATAAAATCGCGCCCAATCCTTTCATCGAAATGCTGTATGCCGCCGATGCGACCTTTGCGCTGGTGGACGTGCGCGACGTAGCGGATGCGATTTTTCAGGCGGCTACTCGTAGCGGACTTCACGGCAAAAACTACCTGATTTCCAGTGAAAGTTATCAAATTTCTGACATTACTCGAATGTTGAACCAAGAAGCACCGCTCGCGGAGGCAGCCATTGTGTACGATAGCACTTTGGCAAAAAAAGACCTGAATGTGGCGTTCATCGCTGCGCAAGAAACTTTACATCATTGTGTGTAATTAATAAACTCCGAAAGAGATATCATCACTCCGAAGTGATAATATCTCTTTTAAACTATTTTTTAATCTAAAATCAATTCAAACATGAGAAATCTTATTTTTTCCATCGCCTTATTAGTAGGCATTAGCGGCACTCTTGCTGCGCAGGATTTTCACCTGCCTGTTTCATCCAAATCAGAAGCTGCGAAGACCGCTTATTATGAAGCCTTGAAAGCGTCTTTGAATGCAAGCCCGAAATACGGCGATTACATGAAAAAAGCCGTGCAGGAAGATTCCACTTTCTTTATGTGCTACGCTTTGGGTGCCATGGAAGCGACGGCTGATAAAAATTACGATGCCGCAGCCAAAAGAATTGCCAAAGCCTTAGCTATCAAACCCGAAGGGCTGACCAAAGCCGAAAGCATCTTGCGCAAACTGCTGGTACAGTGGGAAAAAGACCCAAAATCATCTCCCGCTAAAGTGATGGAAGAATTGGTGGCGGCTTATCCCAAAACACCGCAATCTTATGATTTAGCGGGGAAATTTGCCATGTATGTAATAGAGGATAAACCGGCAGCGTTGGCTTATTTTCAAAATATGGCAAAACTGCTTCCAAAGGAAGGCGGGGTGCACAACATGATTGGCTACGTATATATGGACTTGAGTCAAATGGATAATGCCAAAGCCGCTTTTGATACGTACCTCCGCCTCGCACCCAACGAAGCCAATGCCTACGATAGCATGGCGGAATATTACCTGACCGTGAAAGACTACACGAAATCGGCTGAATACTAAGACAAAGCCGCCGCGATGGGGATGACGGATTCCAAAGAACGCGCCGCGAAAGCACGGGAATTGATAAAGCAGTAAATTGGAGAATGGGTGTCATCGCTTGGAGTGGTGGCATCCTTTTCAAAATCGGAAAAGCCGAAAACCGCTCAGAGTAGGCAATCAAAACAAACCATTCAAACAATGAAAAAATCAGTTTTTACTCCATTATTTACCATCGCCCTTTTATCGGTGCTTTTTGCTGTCACTGCGCTTGCACAAGAAGACAAATACCAATGGCTGGAAGAGATTGAGGGCAAGCAATCGTTGGAATTTGTAAATGCCCAAAACAAAGCGACTCTTGAAAAATTGAGTAAAGAAAAAGATTACCAATCCATTTACAACAAAAGTTTGGAGATTTATAACTCTAACGACCGCATCGCTTATCCTACTATTTATGGCGATTATGTTTACAACACTTGGCAAGACAAAGACCACGAGCGCGGTATTTGGCGACGTGCCACCAAAGCGAGCCATCTATCGGGCAGTCCTGCTTGGGAAACGCTGTTAGACTTGGACGATATGTCCAAAAAAGATAGTGTTCAGTGGGTTTTTAAAGGCGAAAGCGGCTTATATCCTCAATACAACCGATTTATGGTCTCTCTGTCAAAAGGTGGTGGCGATGCCGTTGTGATTCGGGAATTTGACGTAAAGACCAAATCCTTCGTAGAAAACGGCTTTAAAATAGACGAAGCCAAAGGCGGTGTCAGCTATCTTGATGAGAACACGTTGGTTGTTTCCTCCGATTTTGGGGCGGGAACGATGACCACTTCGGGCTATCCGCGTCAAGTCAAACGGTGGAAAAGAGGCACGGCTTTGAAAGAGGCAGCCTTGCTGTTTGAAGGCGATGTGTCAAATGTCGCTTGTTGGGGTTTTGCCCTTCGGGATGGTAATAAAACCTATGTCGTCGTTAGTCAAGGCTTAACCTTTTTTACGAGCAATGTGTTTGTTTGGGTCAATGACAAAAAGATACAGTTGGATATTCCCGCCGATATTCAACCGACCGCCTTGTTGAGCGGTCAAGTCGTACTCAATTTGAAGTCAGATTGGACAGTCAACGGGACGACCTACAAGCAAGGCGCGGTGGTGAGTGCCGATTTTGCGGGATTGTTGAAAGGTCAAAAAAACTTGCAATTAGTCTATGAACCCGATGCGTTTTCGAGTGTCGCGGGCGTTTCCGCTACCAAAAACAAACTCTTGGTGAATGTGACGACGAACGTGAAAAACGAATTGTACATCTATACCTATCAGAACAAAACTTGGCAGAAAACAAAGGTGGATGCGCCGGATTACGGCACGCTCTATGTCGTTGCAGGGGACGATTTGACGGACGACTATTTTATCAATTATCAGAACTTCTTGATTCCTACGTCTTTATACGCGGGCAATGCCCAAGACACTAAAGTAAAGATGATTAAATCTTTACCCGCCTTTTTTGATGCCGATAAATATGAAGTACAACAATTCAAAGCAAAATCAAAAGACGG
>ENA-ORBV01000547-ORBV01000547.1-microbial-mat-metagenome-genome-assembly--contig:-NODE-547-length-86923-cov-10.350126_pt1 | contig 86923 bp, 62 predicted proteins | sample MGYA00237777_ERZ505514 | MGnify/ENA primary metagenome ERZ505514 (study PRJEB26160, sample SAMN06269048) | microbial mat metagenome | isolation source: Oligotrophic lake microbial mat | place...
GGAGGCGGCGCAGAGCTCCGCGAAGAGCGGTTCATCGGGCTCGGGCGGGGCGGAATCGTCGTGCTCGTCGCGCGGGATGCGGCCGCGCCGGCGCAGGTAGTTCACGATGCGGCGTCGAAGGCGCACGACCACTTCGGCGACCTCCTGGTCGGTGAGCGGCGCGGCTTCGTGAAAGGTCGGCGGCGCGAGCGGGTTCGTGGCGTGTCCTGAGTAGGTGCCATCGATGACCAGCACGTGAAAGTGCAGGTTGAGATTCAAAGCGCTCCCGAATCTCTGCGCCAGGACCACGGCACCGGAGCGGCTGCCCTCGATGCCCCTTGCGGCCGCACGCTCGGCAAGCCAACCGAGGATCACACGCACGAGGATGCGCCGCACGGCGGAGCACAGCTTGGCGTCGTAGGCCAACAGGCAGCGCATGCGGAAGGGGAGCGAGAGCACCCACTGTCGGATCGGCACCTCCGGCAACACGGCTGACGCAGGTAGAGAGGATAGCGGATGCCACGGCGGCGAGGATGCTCAAGGAAACGCTCGTTGGATCGCCGTCGATCAGCTCAGGGTGAGATTCCCATGCTTCGAGCGCGCGATCCCGAACCTGCCACGGCTGGATACGAAGGTGACCGGGGTTCCCGGAGTCAAGCCCGACCGTCGGGTAAGTCTCGCTGACGCTCCACGTCGGAGGTGCCGAGCCGCTGCCCAACTATTTTCCCATGCCCTGGTGTAGGAAGCCATTCCTTATCACGTCCCAGAATGCCTTGGCGGTCGCGACGTCAATTGAGAAGTCCGACGCGAGCTGCTGCCTTTTCGCATCGTCATCGGCTGTCTTCCCGGAGTCCTTCAGCGCTGCCGTTGCATACCGCATCGTAAAGAAGCAGCTCACCGCAAGTACGACGAAGCCGCCGTCACCGCCGGGCAGCTTCTCAAAGGCAACCAGCGGAACGGAGACCAGCGCCGAAAAGTGCCAAGGGGTGTGCTCATGAAGGCCTCTAGTGCGGATCATACAGGCACTCCGCATAACACTCCGGTTCAGCGGCTGCCGAAGGCAGTTCGCTGCGACGAAGGGTTAGGCGACTGTGCTTCGCACAAGCACATGGCTTTTCCAGTTCAGAGCCAACGCTGTGCTGCCTCAGCCGTGTCGGTCGGCTTGGTGTTGAAGCACAGCTTGGCTTGGGGAGCGTGTGCGTGTACGACGTTCAACAGCCTTTCAAATAGTAGGAAGTTTCCCGGGATTGTTCGAAGACCCGCGCCGATGAGGACACAATCGAACCGTTTTTTCTCCAACTGGTCTCGAACAACTGCCTCCGCAGTTTCGCCAAAATCGGTCAAGCACATCTGCACGTCGTATCCGAGGTCGGTCAAGCTCTCCTCAGAGGCATTGAGGCCAGCCAATACCTTCGCCGCGTTCATTCCAGGGTACGCCGCGTAGTCAGGGTTAGAGAAGTCGATGAGTGTTGGCTGTAAACCAATCACCAGGACACTTTTCTTGTCTGTCATATCTTTCTCCTTGGAGTCTGTGCTTGATGGACCGTGAGCGGCGACTATTATGATACGCGGGGCGCGTGTATGAGCGTGCTTCTGCTTCCGCGTTGGCCTAACGTGTATTGGACAGACCTGCATAAACACCGTGGACGATGCGTGGCGGTCTGCCGATGTCGGGATGCGGCCGTCGGCTCATGTGCTGCAAGTCTCTGCGAACCAGCGGGATCATGCGCTGCCGACCCGTGGCAGGGCAAGGCAATAGGCTGGTCCGCCTAAGACGGGCGGGGATGAGGCGTGCGGCGGTGCGCTGAAACATGATCGTCCGCGTCCTCAGCTCTCGAGTCGGTCGGCCGGACTCCGCACGCCAGCCGGGCCACGATTCAAAACGTGGGTGTAGATCATCGTCGTCGAGACATCCTTGTGGCCGAGCAGTTCCTGCACCGTGCGAATGTCGCTGCCGTCTTCGAGCAGATTCGTCGCAAACGAGTGCCTGAACGTGTGGCACGTCGCGCGCTTCGGAATCCCCGACGCGAGCACAGCCCGACGCACCGCATGCTGAACGACGGTCTCGTGCACGTGGTGTCGGCGCTTCTCCCCCGTCTCGCGTTCGACGTAGGTGCGCGTCGCAGGAAAAACCCACTGCCAGGGCCACTCGCGTCCCGCGTTCGGGAGCTTCTTCCCGAGCGCGCCGGGCAACTCGACCCAGCCGGCGCCACTGGCCAAATCGCGCTCATGGCGAAGACGCACGCGCTCGAGATGCGCGGCGTGTTCGACCTTGATCGAGAGCGGCAACATCGTGGCCCGATCCTTGTCGCCCTTGCCGCGCCGCACGGTGATCTGGTTGCGACCGAAATCGACGTCCTTGACGCGCAGGCGGCAGCACTCGAGCAAACGTAGACCGCACCCGTACAGCAGTGTCGCCATCAAGCGCGGCTCGCCCTCCATGCGACCGAGCACGGCACGCACTTCGTCGCGCGTGAGCACTACAGGTAAGGTCGCGGACGTCTTGGCATGGACGAGGTCGTCGAGCCAGGGGAGCCGCATGTCGAGGACTTCGCGGTACAGAAAAAGCAGAGCGGCGAGCGCTTGGTTCTGGGTCGAGGCTGCGACGCTCCCGCGGGTCGCGAGATCGTTGAGAAAAGCGGTGACGTGCGCGGCGCCGAGTTCGGCGGGATTGCGGCGGCCGTGAAACTCGTAGTAGCGACGCATCCACCCGAGGTAGGCCTCCTCCGTCCGCGAGCTGTAGTGGCGCAGTCGAATAGCGTCGCGGGCGCGCTCGCTCAGGCGCGGCACTGGAGTCGCGCGCGCGCGACTTGCAAACGGTTCAGGCACGGCCGGGCGACGCGGCTCGATCGGACCCTCGCGCACGAGCGCTGCGCCACCGAGTCCGAGTTTCATCTCGACGGAAATCCGCGTTGGATACGGCAGTGATCGAGTGCCAACCGTTCGAAGTGCAAACTCAGTCGTGAGCGAGTACGTTGCGAGCATGATCCCTCCGCCCGGCAACGGAAGGATCCATCCCAACCGGCTCGCTTGTCCAATCCAAGGTCTCGTTCCGATGACGAGGATGATTGCCTTGCTCCTCGCTCGCGTCTCGACGCCGCCTCAGGCACCGCGCAGCGAGTCGAGGATCTTGCGCGCCAGATCCGGACCAATGCCAGCGATCGAACTGATCGCTTCGATGCTGGCTTGCTCGACGCCTTTCGCACTGCCGAACGCGCGCAACAGCGCTTTGCGTTTCGCGGCACCAACGCCCGGGATCGAGTCGAGGCGTGACGTGATCTTGCCGCGTTCCTTGCGGTGATAAGTGATCGCGAATCTGTGCGCTTCGTCGCGTATGCGTTCGAGCAGATGTCGCGCAGCGCTGTGCCGCGGCAGTTCGATCGGTTCTTTAGCGCCCGGAACGAACACGCGCTCCTCGGACTTCTCTTTCGTCACGCCCTTCACTTTGCGCTCCGAGCGCGCTTTGGCGAGCCCGACCATCGCGACGTCCCACGCGCCGGCTTCCTCGCGTGCTTCGAGAGCACTCGCCAGTTGCGCGGCACCGCCGTCGATCACGACCAACGTGGGCAAGTCTCCTTCGGTGACGCCGCGCTTCAAGCTGCGTCCGACGACTTCTTTCATCGACGCGAAATCGTCTTGGCCTTCGACGCCGCGCACTTTGAAACGCCGATAGCCGGCGCGATCGGCGTGACCTGAACGGAAGCGCACGCGACTCGCCACCACGTTCGATCCCTGCATGTTCGAGATGTCGAAACAGTCGATCACCTCAGGACTGGTTTCGAGATCGAGCAGCTCGACCAACTGCTCGAGCGCTTCTTCTTCACGACTCGTCTCGGCATCGCGACGCGTCAATTCGGCGCGCGCGTTCTCGAATGCCATCTCGAGCATGCGCCGGGCTTCTCCTGATTTCGGGACGACGAGCACGGTGTTCTCACCGATGACGTGCTCCAGCAACTCGCGCTCGTTGGGCTCGCACGGGAGCACGATTTCAGCCGGTTTTTCACGCATTTCGTTGCCATAGAGCGCCGTCACGACGACGTGCATCAGTTCCTCGTCGGAGAGCTGCGAGCGGAACGTGTGACTGCGACTCTCGCTCAAATTCCCTTCGCGGAAGGACAAGCGGTGCACGACCGCGTCCTCGCCGCGGCGCACGAGCCCGAGCACGTCGCGGCGCACTTTGTCCTTCGACTGGACGCCTTGGCGCTCGACTGTGCGACGCAACGCCCCGAGCCGATCGCGCCAACCGGCGGCACGTTCGTACTCCATCGATTCCGCCGCCTGGCGCATGCGCAGCGTGAGATCGAGTTCCAACTCCTGCGTTTCACCCGACAGCACGCGCGACGCTTTGTCGACGAGCTCGGCGTAGGCGCGCTCGTCGACCAATCCGACGCACGGCGCGACGCACAAACCGATTTGGTGCTTCAAGCACGGACGCGAGCGATGGTTCATCACCGAATCCGGACAGTCGCGCAACGGGACGACGCGATGCAGATCCGACAACGTCCGTCGCAACGCACTCGAACTCGCGAACGGTCCGAAGTAACGCGAGCGCCCGCCTTCCTTGCCGACGTCCGGATTCTTCGCACGCACGTGCTTGAGTCGCGGAAACCGCTCGCCCAAGTCGAGCCGCAACATGCGGAAGCTCTTGTCGTCTTTGAGGCGAACGTTGTGCAGCGGCTTGTGCGTCTTGATGAGCGTGTCTTCGAGCAACAAAGCCTCTTGCTCGGTACGCGTCACGATCGTCTCGACCGAGCGCGCTTCCGCTTCGAGAAAGCGAATCATGATCCGCCCGTCGCCGCCGGATCGATAGCTGCGCAATCGCGAGCGCAAGTTCGCCGCTTTGCCGACGTACAAGACCGTCCCGCCCTCGTCGCGGAACAAGTACACGCCCGGACGCTCGGGCACCTGCGCCAAATCCGCGGCGCTCGACCAGGCGAGCGTGCTCATCGCTTCAGTTCGATCCCCTGCAACTCGTCGAGGCGATCGCGCAGCTTGGCTGCGTCTTCGAAGCGCAACTCACCTGCGGCTTGCAGCATGTCGGCCTTCGTTTTGGCGATTTCGCCGCGCAAACGGGCCGGCTCGAAGGTCCACGGATCCTCGAACGAACCGTCGCGCTTCTTCTTCGACTTCGCGTCGGGCATGGGCGCGACTTCGACGTAATCCATCTCGTAAAGCGCCTCGATGCTCGCGCGGATCGGCTTGATGATGGTCTGCGGAATGATGCCGCGCTCGGCGTTGTAGACGATCTGCCGTTCGCGTCGTCGCGTCATCTCGCCGATGGCCCGCTTCATCGAATCGGTTTCGCGATCGGCGTACATGATCACGCGACCTTCGACGTTGCGCGCAGCGCGGCCGCAGGTTTGAACGAGCGAAGTCGTCGAACGCAGGAAGCCTTCCTTGTCTGCGTCGAGGATCGCGACGAGCGCGACTTCGGGCAGGTCGAGCCCTTCGCGCAACAGATTGATGCCGACGAGCACGTCGAATTCGCCGAGCCGCAGATCGCGCAAGATCGCCGTGCGCTCGATCGCGTCGATTTCGGAGTGCAACCAACGCACGCGGACGCCGAGTTCCGTGAAGTAGTTCGTCAACTCTTCGGCCATGCGTTTCGTGAGCGTCGTGACGAGCACGCGCCAGCCCTTTTTCACGGTCAGTCTGATCTCGTGAAGCAGATCGTCGACTTGAGTTCTAGCCGGCCGGATTTCGATCGCGGGGTCGAGCAATCCCGTCGGCCGCACGATCTGTTCGGCGATGTTCGTCCCGCTGTTCTTCAGTTCGTACTCCGACGGCGTCGCCGAAACGTACACGCACTGGCGCACAAGCGCGTCCCATTCCTCGAAACGCAAGGGACGATTGTCGAGCGCACTCGGCAGGCGGAATCCGTGCTCGACCAACGTCTCCTTGCGTGCGCGATCGCCGCGGTACATGCCGCCGAGCTGCGGAACCGAAACGTGGCTTTCGTCGACGAACACGACCCAATCGGCTGGGAAATAGTGCAGCAGTGTGAACGGCGACTCGCCTGGTTTGCGGCCATCCATCCAACGCGAATAGTTCTCGATGCCGTTGCACACGCCCGTCGCGCGCAACATCTCGAGATCGTGTCGCGTGCGCTGCTCGATGCGCTGCGCCTCGAGCAACTTCTTCGACGTGCTCAATTGCTCGAGCCGTTCGACGAGCTCGAGCTGGATGCCTTCGATCGCCTTGTACAAGCGCTCGGTCGGCGTCACGTAATGGTTCGCCGGGTACACGACCATGCGCTGCGCTTCTTCGAGCACCTCGCCTTTCAGCGGGTCGACCATGACGAGCGCTTCGATCTCGTCACCGAACAGCTCTATGCGGATGACGCGGTCGTCCTCGTACGCCGGGAAGACTTCGATCACGTCGCCGCGCGCGCGAAACGTCCCACGCCTGAAGTCCATGTTGTTGCGCGCGTACTGCATCCTCGTCAGCGCGCGCAGCAAATCTTCGCGCTCGATCGTCTGCCCGACAGAGAGCGTCATCGCCATCTGCGAATAGTTGTCCGGCGAACCGAGACCGTAGATGCACGAGACCGACGCGACGATGATCACGTCACGACGCTCGAGCAACGAACGCGTCGCACTGTTGCGCAAGCGCTCGATGTTCTCGTTGCGGCTCGCGTCCTTCTCGATGAACGTGTCGGTCGACGGGACGTACGCTTCGGGTTGATAGTAGTCGTAGTAACTGACGAAGTACTCGACCGCGTTGTTGGGGAAGAGCTCTTTGAACTCAGAGTAGAGCTGCGCCGCCAACGTCTTGTTCGGTGACAAGACGAGCGTCGGACGATTCACCTTTTCGATGACTGCGGCCATCGTGAAGGTCTTGCCCGAGCCGGTGATCCCGAGCAGCGTTTGGTGCTTTTCGCCGGCCAAGAGACCCGCCGTCAGCTTCGCGATCGCCGCCGGTTGATCGCCCATCGGATCGTACGGGCAGACGAGTTCGAAGGCCTGTTTCGCGCCCGAATCGCGCTCGTTCAATCGGGTCGAAGGCTTGTCTGATGACCGCATGGACGCGATCTTAGCCGCCATGAGTCCGACATTCTTGCTCGCGTTGTGCACCACGATCCAAAACGCGAACGTTCCGAAAGTGGAGACACTGCGTGGCGCGCACTTCGAAGTCGTAGCGCACTTCGACGGGCGCAAACTGGCCGAGGAAGCACTCGTCGCCGCCGAAGCCGTCGCGATTCCACTGACTCCGATCTTCGGACCGGTCGAGCTCGCACGACGCGGCGCAGTGATCACCGAGCCGCGGATGCCGATCCACCTCTTTTGGAATCCCGCGGAGTTCGCCGAGGAAGCGCAGCGCTCGCCCCCGACGAACTACGCGAGTGAGTTTGCTTTCACGAGTGCGACGACGCGCGCTGCGTACGTCCTCATCACACCGGCGAGTGTCGGGAACGCGCTCGGCGCAACGGGCCTCCCCGTCCACACGAAACTTGCCGTCGCGCGACAAGCCGCTGAATTGTGGGCGCACCGCGCGAGTCCCCTCGCCGCTCGTTGGCCGTACTGGTTCTTGGAAGGCGGTGCGACTTACGCCGCCGAAGAAGCCTGCATCGCGAAAGGGTTCATCCAATCGCGTCTCGAATACCCGGCCTCGTCGAGTTTGCATTTGCGAACGAAGCAACTGCTCGCTGCGAGCGGACTGCCGAATCTCTTCGCATTCGTGGACGGGTTCCCCGGCGGACTCACGAACGACGAGCGCCGAGCCGTGGCCTCGCAGTTGTTCCGCTTCTTGAAAGAACCCGCGCACGCGAAGGTGATCGAAACCGTTGCGTACGCCGCGCGCGTGACGAAGCAGGACGACGTCGCGGAAGCCGTCTCACGCGTGCTGCGCTCGGTCGTCGGCGACGCGCAGGCACAGGGCCGACTCGAAGCGTCGTTCGACACTTGGTTGCGAGGACAGGTGCCGGCGTGGGAGGAACTGCACGGCGCGTTGTGGCCGGTCGGCGACACTTGGATCCAAGCCGCGGTCAGCGTGAATGCGATCGCGTGGCGTGCCGACGTCTCGGCGCTCGAGCGCTACGAAATCACGGGGGAAACGGCCTTTTTTCCGGCCGAGCACCGTCAGTCGAACGTCCTACTCGCGCGCACCGAACATACCTTCGTCGCGGTCGCCTTCGTCGCTGATCACGGCGTCGACGTCCTCGAGTTCGATGCACGCCGTCCCGAGAGCGAACGCTGGAAGAAGCTCGGAGAGAGCCCGATCGAGGCGGTCAAGGAGGGTCGCTTCATCCCGTTCAAGATCGTCGCGAACGGGAAGGCGATCGAGGTTTGGATCGACGACAAGCCGGTGCTCTCCCTCGCCGACTGCGGGACTGCACTCGCCGGCGGATGGGGACTCGGCGTGTACCAGGGATCGTGTTGCGCGTGGCGCAACTTGGGGTTCAAGGCCCTTCCATAGAACTCTCGGTCGGCAGCGCAGGCTTGCTCGGTGATCGGCCTTGCGTCGCGCCGTTTCCTCCGCGGCGCGGATCGCTGACCGTGATCGGTTCGCCGCCCACGGCGTCGAGCGCGACGACCTGCACGCTCGCGAAGCTCCCCTTCGCGAATGACACTGGATGTCCGCGGCGATTGACCAGCGCACCGACGATCGTCGGATCGAAGCCCTTCTCGAACAGCGTTTCTTTAGGCGACCACTGTTGATGCAATCGCGGCGCACGGACCGCGTCTGCGAACGATTGTTCGAGCACGAGAACGCGCAACAACACCTGGAAAACAGCCGTGATGATGCGCGGTCCGCCAGGCGATCCGATCACCATCACGTTCGCGTGTCCGCCGTCGCGCAACACGGTCGGCGTCATCGAGGACAGCGGCCTCTTCGAGGGCTGAATCGCGTTCGCCGTACCCCCGACGAGCCCGAAACCATTCGGCGTCCCAGCTTGGATAGCGAAATCGTCCATCTCGTCGTTGAGGAAGAATCCCGCGCCCTCGACCATCGTCTTGCTGCCGAAAGTCGTGTTGAGCGTCGTCGTCAGACTGCACGCATTGCCCTCGTCGTCGAGCACCGACACATGCGTCGTCTCGCCGCCTTCGCGCGCCGGCGGATGCCAAGGTTCGACGTCGACGCGCGCACTCTCACCGATTTCGATACGACGCTGTGCGATCCAAGCCGGTGACGTGAGCGCTGCGATGGGCACGCTCACGAAATCGGGATCGCCCATCGTCTCCGCGCGGTCGGCGAACGCGGCGCGCAACGACTCGATCCACCAATGCACCATGCGCTCCGACAAGCCCGGCGTGTCTGTCGAAGTCGAAGCACCTTTCTCCTTCTCGATTCCGTGTGCGGCGAGCGTCTCGTTGCGATCGGTCGAGAGCGGCAGACCTTCGAGCATGCCGAGCGCTTGCACGAGCACGATCCCGCCCGAAGACGGCGGTGGCATCGTCACGATCTCGAGACCCCTGAACCAACCCTTGAGCGGCGCGCGCTCCTTCACCGTGTAAGACGCGAGATCCTCGCGCGTGATCCAACCGCTGCCGGACCCGTCGCCGATCGCGCCGCCGAGATCTTCGCGCGGGATGCGACCGCGCTCGATTTCGCGCACGATGAGGTCGGTGAGCGCCCCACGGTAGAAACCGTTCGCGCCCTTCTCGGCGATTACGGTGAGCGTGCGCGCCAAGTCGGGTTGAACGAGTCGGTCGCCGACCTTGAGCGGTCGCCCGCCCGGATAGAAGAGCGCGCGCGCCGGCGCATTCATCGATTCGCGCAGGCCCTCGGCGACGAGATCGCGCGCGAGCCACGCGTCGACTTCGAAACCTTTGCGCGCAAACTCGATCGCCGGTTCGCACAGTTGCGCCAGGCTGAATCGACCCGAACCGGACTTCTCGAGCAGAGCTGCGAGTCCGGCTGGAGAGCCCGGCACGGCGACGGAAAGCGGACCGACGAGGCTGCGATCCGGCACGAAACGACCGCGTCCGTCGAGGTAGAGCTCGCTCTTCGCCGCGGCCGGCGCGGTCTCGCGGAAATCGAAAGCGCGCGCGACACCGGAGTGCGGCACGTACAACGCGAAACCACCGCCGCCCAAGTTGCCGGCTTGCGGATAGACGACTGCGAGCGCGAGCGCCGTCGCGACCGCCGCATCGGCCGCATTGCCGCCAGCGTCGAGGATCTCGAGTCCCACCTGCGTCGCGAGCGGATGTTCGCTCACGACGGCGCCCTTTTTCGGCGTCGGCCACACGGCCTCGCGACCGAACACCGTGGCACTGCGGCAGGCGCTCGCGACAACTACGAGCGCGAGAGCAGCCCAGGCTGGACCGCGATGCGCGAACGCGCGCGGCGCGAGGTATCCGCGAGCAATGAACCGTGCCGCGAAAGCACAGGTCGCGAACAGACCGCCGGCGCCGGCACGAACGTGTGACATCCAGTGCGTCCGCACGCTATCGACCTTGGTCGGAGATCTCCTCGACCTTCACACCGCGCGACTTCAGGTAGGCGACCGATTGCGAGATCGCGCCCTCGTCCCCTTCGATGTCGACAGCGACGAGCGCCATCGTGTCGGTGATGCTCGCCGCGCGGATGTTGGGCACGACGCCGAACTTGTCACCGAGCGTGTGGCTGATGATCGGCTCGGAGATGAGCTCTTGCGGGAACGTGCAGAAATAGCGGTGTTTGGCCATGTTTCAGGCGACTTTCTGGGCAACGGTTTCGCGTCGAGTCCGCGCTCTCCACACGGCCGCGAGAGATCCCACCACAAAGACGAGTCCACCTGCAAGGCGCGGGTCGTACGGCGTGCGCAAGCTCGGATCGATGTCGACGGTCGCAGATCCGTCGTAGATCGGAGGATGTCGCATCCAGTCGACGCCAGCGCATTCGGCAGTGAGCGTCGTTGGAGCGAAGTCGAGCACGCGGGCTGCAACGCGCGGGGGCCAGGCGGCCTCCAAGATCAGTCCGTGCAACGGGAGTGCGGCGAGCAGCACGGTCACGAGGAACAGGCTCGCGCTTCCGCGCCAAGGCGACGTGTTCGAGCGCGACGGCAGCGCGAATCCGAGTGCGAACAATCCTGTGACGGGCAGTGCGCTCCACGCGAGCGACGGCAGATCTCGCGCCGACATCGCGTCGACGGCGGCGACGACGAGCATCCACGTGACGGGCACGATCGGCGCGAGCGGCCAGATCTGGATGCGTCGCGCTCCGCAGGCGAATCCGCCGGCGGGTGCGATCAACGTCACCCAGGCGAGGGCAGCGAGCGGATCGGGTTCGCCGCGCGATCCGCGCCAAAAGGCCGGTGCCGCGCAAGCTGCGACGAGCAACGTGAAAACCAGTTCGCGCGCGCCGACTGAGCTTGCTGCCGGCGTCGCTCGGCTCACGGGCAGAAGCGGACGCGCAGTCCGTTCGTGAGATTGAAATTCGATCCGCCGGCCGCCGAGTCGCGAAACCAGTACTGGAAATTCCAATCCTGCCCCGGAGCGATCACACCGGGCGGAACGAGCGCGTTGAAGTTCAACGGAAACGTCACGAGCCCGAAAGAATCGGCGGTGACGAGCGGCAGACGCTGAATCGCACCACCGATGCAACGCGTGCCGTTTCCGAACGCGATCTGCGCTTGCGTCTGGCTGTAGAAGAACAGTCCGATCGTGTTGAAGGGCACGTTGTTCGCGAGCAAAGTGAAGTTATTGACGGCGATCGAGAGCGAACCGCTCTGCGCGATCAGTCCGCCGGCGCCCACCGAATTGGGCGAGAGCACGCAGTAATTGTTGACCAAGCACTCGCACTCGTCGGGCACTTGATTCGCGTTCGAGTCGAGCGAAGAACCCAGCGCGATGTCGGTCGAGTCGGCGACGCTGTTGCCGTTGCAATCGACGAACGGCAGTCGCAAATCGACGAAGACGGGACGGTGATCCGACGCGGTCGAAGTCACGCTCGACGTGCCGCCGGTGAAGCCGATCACTTCGGGCGGTTGGCCGGCGGGCGGTGTCGAACCGCTGATGAAGATGGTCGCGAGACGCAACTGCGCGATGCTGTCTTGGAAAGCGATGTAGTCGAACTTGTCACCCGAACTGTGGCTCGCGTCCGAACCGGTGAAGAAGTTGAGAGCGCCGTCCACCGTCATGTCGGTGCCGTCGCGGTCGGTGCCGTCGCTCGTTCCGCCGACGGTGAGCGCTTGACTGAGCCAATCGAGCGGTCCACGCACGACGCCGTTCTGCAGTTCGTCCTCGTTGAAATCGCCGGCCAGAATCACGGGCGTGAATGCGTCGAGCACCAACGTCGCCGCCGGACTGTCGGCGATTTTCGCCGCGGGGTCGGGCGTCGCTCCGCCGTTGCCGTTGAACCAATTGCGCACGGCGTAAGCGACGTTGGTCGCTCCTTTCACACGCGCGTCGTGATCCGAAGTCAGGCTGCCGGCTTTCATGTGCGCGCCGCCGACGACGAGATCGCCGCGGTACGTTCCATTCGGCAAGTCGATCTCGACGAAGGCAAATCCGCGGATACCGCCGTCGCCGCCTTGCGCGTAACCCGTCGCCGTGACGGTCGGGATGTCGGATTGCGTTGACTTGGTGTCGCCGTTCAGATCGGTGAACGGATAGCGCGACAGGATGACGTTGCGATTGAAGCCGTCCGTCTCGCTCGAGATGAACACGAACGGCAGATCGTAGGTAGGCGCGTACTTCTGCACCCACGACGTGATCGCAGTCGAGCCGTTGAACGTGTCGACGCCGCCGTGGAAGAACATGCCGATGACGGTCGTGAGCGTCGCAACCGAATCGACGCCCGAGCCGGTGCCTTGCCCCGTGTTGTCGCCGCACTCCTCGAGCACGAGCACATCCGGCTTGAACGCTGCGACGAGTCGCGCGAGGCCGCACCAATCGTTCTGTCCTTCGACCTTCGTGTTCGAGGAGCAGAGCCCGTCCTCGATGTTGTACGTCATGACGCGCAGATCGGCCGCGTCGACTTTGCCCCACTGACCGGCGGCCGGATTCCATTGCGCGACCGCAGGTGACGCGAGCAACGCGCAGAGGAAGAGAGAGTAGAAGCGCATGGAGAGGTCCCGGAGAGAGAGGGATGACCGTTCAAGCCTCGCTTATGCACCGGGGCTGTCAAGGGACGGGTGAGATTCAGAGCGGGACTCGGTCAATGTCCGCCGAATCCAGTTGGTCGCGGGCCAGTCGGCTCTGGTCGCACCGCGTCCGCACACCCCTGGCGACGCTCGATCAGGCTCGGAAACGACTGTGTCGCAGAGGACCGCCGCACGACATGCACAGTTCGCCGCACATTTCGAAGATATCCGAATCCTCCACGGCTCGCAGTCCGTTCCCCTGCTGCCCCCAAGGCAACTGGCGAAGCACAGAATGGACGCGATGACCCCGCCCGATTTCGACGCACTCCTCGCCGACACGAACTTCGTGCGGCGCCTGGCGGGAGCGTTGGTGCGCGATCCGAACGTGGCGGACGATTTGGCACAAGAAGCCTTGGTCGTCGCGCTCGAGCGACCGCCGCGCGACGGACGGAATTTGCGCGGTTGGATGGCGAGCGTCGTGCGCTCGCGGGCGTTCGAACGTGCTCGACAAGCGTCGGCGAGGCCGTGCAGCGAAGCACTCGCACCGACGCAATCGCCGGTTCCGACGCCGGGTGAGATCGTCGCGCGACTCGACACGTCGCGTCAGGTGGCGGAAGCCGTGCGCGAGTTGGAAGAGCCCTACCGCACGACGATCTTCTTGCGCTACGTCGAAGAATGCGAAACGCGCGTCGTCGCCGAGCGCCTCGGAGTTCCGCTGACGACGGTGAAGACGCGCTTGCGCCCTCGACTTCGACCACGGTTACTGCAGGAGTCTTCGCGATGCGCGCGACAATGAAAGTTGTTGGTTCCCTCCTTGCCTGCGCGGCGATCGCTTGGTTTGCGAGGCCGCAGCAAGAGAATCCGAAACGAACGAGTGACATCGAGCTGGCACGCACTGCGCCGAGCGCGCTCCTCAACTCGAGAGACGAAAGGCGCGCGCAACGGTTGCGGTCGAATTTCTGTGTTGCTCCAAGCGTGATCCGCGTCGAGAACTTGAAAGGGCGCACAATCGCAGCGCACTGCCCGAAGTCCCGCGCCGAGAACCGCAGGATCGAGATCGAAGTGGACTCCGGCACGGAGCGCGAGCGAGATGACACGCGTGAGCCTTTGCATTGAATCGGTCACCGCACGGCTCACACAGATCGTTCTCGTACTCGCGTGCGCGACCCGAACAGCGTGCGATCGAAACGAACTCCCGCCCGACGCGAGAGTTCCTGCGCGTAAACTCCCCGCCTTCATCGACGCCGCTGCGATCGTCGATGCGTCCTCGACCCTCGAGATGTGGCGCGGCATCGCGCGTCACCCCGGGCAGCGGGAGTTGCAGACTGCCGTGCCCCGCCAGTCAGGGTTGTTCGAGGCCACGCCACTCATTCCGAGCGCGAGCGACGTCGAATGGATGCGTGCCTACTTGGCGCGCGGCGAGCGGATGACGCTGCCGGAGGAAGGGGTCTTCAAAATGTGCGGAGGCTTTCACGCCGATTTCGCACTCGTGTTCGCCGGCGGTGTGGACGCTTTGGAGTATCACCTCTGCTTCGGCTGCATGGAGGTGAAGATCTTCGTCGACGGACTCCAGATCCTGCTCTTGGACGTGAGTGACTACGAACTGCTCGGGCGTTTCCAGCCGTACTTGAAACCCTGAGACGGGTGGTAAGAAGCCACCGTCCGGTCAGCCGAACTGAATCCCCTGCGCGAGCGGCATCTCGCGCGACCAATTGATCGTGTTCGTCTGGCGGCGCATGTACGCCTTCCAGCTGTCCGAACCCGACTCGCGACCGCCGCCCGTTTCTTTTTCACCGCCGAAGGCGCCGCCAATCTCCGCGCCGCTCGTGCCGATGTTCACGTTCGCGATCCCGCAGTCGCTGCCGACCGCAGAAAGGAAGCGTTCGGCGCGCCGCAGATCCTGCGTGAAAATCGACGACGACAAGCCCTGCGGCACCGCGTTGTGTTGCGTGATCGCGTCGTCGATGTCGTTGACTTTGATCACGTACAGGATCGGCGCGAACGTTTCTTCCTGCACCGATTGATAGCGATTCTCGACGACCGCGATCGCGGGCTTGACGAAGTGTCCGCCGGCCAATTTGCCCTTCAGCGAAATCGGTTCGCCGCCGCAGATCACCTTGCCGCCTTCGTCGCGCACGCGGCGCAACGTCGCTTGCATCGCGTCGACCGCCGCGCGATCGATCAGCGGGCCGCACAAAGTTCCCTTCACGAGCGGATCGCCGATCTTGATGCCTTGGTACGCCTTCAGCAATCTGCGCTCGACTTGAGCAGCGAGCTTCTTGTGCACGAGCAAGCGCCGTGTCGACGTGCAGCGTTGTCCCGCCGTTCCTACGGCGCCGAACAAGATGGCCGGCAGCGCGAGATCGAGGTCCGCGTCTTCCATCAACACGATCGCGTTGTTGCCGCCGCACTCGAGGATCGCGCGTCCGTAGCGCGACGCGATTTTCGCAGCGACTCCGCGGCCGACTTTCGAACTGCCCGTGAACGACACGAGCGGCAAGCGCGCGTCCTCGACCATGCGCGTCCCGACATCTTCGTTGCCGCCGATCACGAGCGACACGAGCGCGCCGAATCCGTCGGGTTCGAGAACCTCACGCGCCGCATTCGTCATCGCGATCGCGGTCAGCGGGGCTTTCGGGCTCGGTTTCCAGATGTTCGCGTCACCGCACACGAGCGCGAGCATCGAATTCCACGCCCACACCGCGGCCGGAAAATTGAACGCGCTGATGATTCCGATCGGCCCGAGCGGATGCCACTGCTCGCGCATAGAGTGCAGCGGTCGTTCGCTGTGCATCGAGAGGCCGTACAACTGGCGCGACAACCCGACGGCGAAATCGGCGATGTCGATCGCCTCTTGGATCTCGCCCAAACCTTCTTGGAGGATCTTCCCGGTCTCCATCGAGACGAGCGCGCCTAGATCCGCCTTCTTGTCGCGGAACGCGTTGCCGATGCGACGCACGTACTCGCCACGCTTGGGTGCGGGCACCATGCGCCAGCGCTCGAACGCGGATTGAGCAGCCTTCACGCATGCTTCGTAGTCGGCCGCGTGCGCTTGACGCACGGTGCCGATCGGAAGTCCGGTTGCCGGGTTCTCGCTCGAGAGGATCGCTCCGGATGTCTTGCGCCAAGTTCCGTCGTATGCGCCGCTGTGGTCCCGTTGGATTCCGAGTGCTTTGAGTTGGTGCATGAGGGCGATGAGGATAGCGAACGGCACGGCGCGAGACTGCGGATCACTCGCGAGCCAGACGAGTTCTCCATCGAAAAGCGTGGGGTCCGGATCGTCGGCACGCGGGACGGCACGCAGCACGTCAGCGATAGAGCCGCCGCTCGTACAAGTCCTCGGTCACGTGCAAGAGCGCGAGCCCGTCGAGCTCCAACTCGAGATTCTCCGGTGCCAGCTTCAACCGATTTCCCACGAGATCGAACGTCTCGGCCGCGTGACCTGCGCGCAAGACGGCGATCTGTTCGCCGCGGCGGAAACCGTACGTGTCGTTGAACTGCATCATCACTAACGGTTGGCGACGCTCGCAGAAGATCGAATTGCCGAGGATCGGATAGCGCAAGTCGAGACCCAATTCGCCGAGCGCGGTCGCGAGCAGATCGGGTTGCGACACGAGTCCTGCGAAGCGCTGCGGCTCCAGTCCCGGCGCATGGATCAAGCCGGGGATGTGGAAGCCATGGACCGGCACGACGTCGTCGCCGTGCACACGTACGTTGTGATCGGCGACGACGATGAACACGGTGTTCTCGAAGTACGCCTGCTTACGCGCCTCTACCAAAAAGCGTCCGACCGCATAGTCGGCGTACTTGATCGCGTTCTCGACCGAGGCGCGCGCGACGCCTTCGACCCACTCGATCTTGCCGTCGGGCAATTCGAACGGAGTGTGATTCGACGACGTGAAGACGACCGATGCGAACGGGCGACCGCTCGCATGTTGTGTCATGTAGAGCGCGTTCGCCTCGAGGAGCAAGTCCTCGTCGCTCACGCCCCAACTGCTGCGAAACCCGGGGTTTTCGTAGTCGCGCTCCTCGATCACTTGATCGAACCCATTGCCGATGTACCAGCCGCGCATGTTGTCGAAGCGCGCTTCACCACCGTAGACGAAGCTCGTCTGATACCCGTGCGGCTCGAGCAGCGACGCAATCGAAAAGAAGCCCGACTGCGACTTCGGACGCTTGAGCACACCGTCGCCGAGCAAGGGTTGGAATCCGGCGCTCATCGCCGCGAGTCCGCGGATGCTGCGCGTGCCGTTCGAATACAGATGCGTGAACGTGAGGCTCTTTTCCGCCAGCACGTCGATGTGCGGTGTCAGCCCGCGCTCGTCGCCCAAGTGGCCGACGAACTGCGCGCCCAAGCTCTCCTGGATCACGATCACCAAGTTGCGCGGCCGCGTGAGAGCGGTGCGCGGTGAGGCTGCGCGTTGGAACGGATGTTCCGCATCGGGCATCGTTCCGATCAGCGCGTTCGTACGTCGGTACGCTTCGTCCATCGCGATCGCGCCGTACTTACGGGCCAAGCTCTGGCCGTCGCGTCTTCCGCGGTAGGCCTCGTATGCGACGCTGAAAGCAGAGTTCTTCGCGATCTCGCCAGCGACGCGATTGTTCGAGTACGCGGCATCCGACAGGTTCGCCGGTCGATGGCCGGTCGAGGAACGAATGCCGAGGAAGACGAGGGCTGCAGCCGGCAAGAACCATACGGCGCGTCGTGGCCACGAACGCTCCAGCAACGTCTCGATGCTCGCGAAGGCGCGCATGCGCACGAACGCGAACGTGATCGCGACGACGGCGACGAACTGCAGGAACAGGCCGAGTTTTTGGTCCTTCCAGACCATCGCCGCGACCTCACGCGGGTACTCGAGGTACGCGACGAACAGGATGTTCGGGCGTACGTCGTACTCGGCGAAGAACGGGAACGTGGCGAGTTCCAGAAGTACGAGTAGCAACAGGGCGCCGAGCACGTAGGCGCGCATCAGTGGCGACGTGACGCGACGCCAAGCGCTCGGCGTCAGACACAAGACTAGGCATGGCAACGCGAGCAAGTAGCCGAGCGCGATCGTGTCCATGCGCAGTCCGTGCAGGAATGCCGCGAGCGCTTCGCTCGTCGGAATGTCTGCGAGCCGATCGAATAACCACATGAACAACGCCAGCCGGCCGATCGTCGTGACGAGCAGGCAGGCGAGATAGATGCGCGCCAAAGTCGAGAGCACGCCGCGCGCCGATGCGGCAACACTTCGGGTATTTTCGGCAGGCATCATCTGGTCATGCCTGGTGGCACGCTCGAGACATCACTCGCGACATGCTGAGCATCACGCTGCACGGGCAGGCCGACTGCTCCTAGAGGCTGACGCGCGCCTGCGACTGAATTTCGGCCTCGTCACGTCGTTCCGGGATGCTTGCAGGACGCGAAATGCACGATGCCTGGTGAACGCGTCTCATCAGCGAGCGGAGGCGTCGAACAACGCGCGCTCGCATTCCGAATGCGCGAACATCTTCTCGTGATCGTGCGGAACGCCGGCGGCTTCGACGATGCGCCAGTGGAACGGCCAACCGCGTTCGCGCGCCGTCTTCTCGCCCAGCGCAAACGCGGCGCGACCGCGTTGCAAGCGACCCTCGCCTTGCTTCATCGAGTTCTCGCTGACGTCGAGATCTTCGTCGGGACGATCGTCGGCTGTGCCGAGGTAGAGCGTCAGCGGCGCCGCGAGATAACCCTTCAAGCGCGCGTCGTTCGACAGCGCGTCAGGCAATCCGCCGAAGCCCCAACCGAACGGCAGGTCGCGCGTCGGAAACAAGTCCGTCCCTGGATTCGCAGCGACGATGCGCTCGGCGCCGGTGTCCTGGAATGCGCTCATCCGCATCGCGAATTGTCCGCCGGCGGAATGCCCGATGATCCAGAACTTCAGGTCCGATCGCCCTTCGCGCTCGCGCATCGCGGCGGCGATCTTCGGCACGAACGCGTAGGTCCATTCCATCGGCTCGGCTGCGGTCCCGTCCTCGTTCAAAATGCCGCCGCGTTGGTACTTGCGTGACGGAAAGCGCTCGGCGTCGAAGCGCGGCGCGACGATCAACGCGTCGAAGCGGTCGCCGAGCACGAGCGCGTGATCGCGATACTCGTCGGCGTTACGCAGCACGCCGTGGTGCACGACGATCATGCGCTCGCCGCTCCAGCGCTCGGGCTTGTAGAGGAAGCACTCGATGTCGGTACCGAGCGCGAGAACGACCGACGATTTGCCCTGCGGCGCGGGAGTCGCAACGCTCGAAACGGCCGTGCGGCAACTCGCGAACAGGGCCACGATGAGAAGCGCGAAGATCTGCATGCGCAGATCTCTATCACGAGCGCACCGAGGTGTGGAACCAAATGCGCTCGGCCGCAATCCCGTCCGCAGACGTGCCTCGAGCGGCACGTTCACGGCGTCCAAGTCAGCCGGACTTCCCGCGCAGCAGACTGATCAAGTCGTCCGCATGCTCCTCCTCGGTCGCAAGGATGCGCTCGAGCATGCGTCGGGTCGTCGGATCGTCGTCGCCGATGTAGCGAATCAGCTCGCCGTAACTCTCGATGGCGATACGCTCGGCGATCAAGTCTTCGCGGATCATCTCGACGAGAGAATGGCCGGGCTTGTACTCCGCGTGGCTGCGAGCCGTCAGTCCATCAGGATCGAAGTCGGGCTCGCCGCCCAGTTGCACGATGCGCGCAGCCAATTCGTCCGCGTGACCCTGTTCTTCGTTCGCGTGCTCGAGAAACTCGTCCGCGACACTCTGCGCGTGGATGCCCTCGGCCATGAAGTAGTGGCGTTTGTAGCGCAACACGCACACGAGTTCGGTCGCCAGAGCCTCATTCAAGCTGCGCAGGACTTGCTCGCGGTCCGCTTTGTACGAATCGGTGACGGCGCCCGACTCGACGTGCAGACGAGCGCGTGCTCGCAAGCTCGAAACGTCCGAAAGCGGTGATTTCACCGGATGATTCGCGGGGGTGACTGAGGGTTTCATGTTCTGAATTCTGGATGGTCGGGAGGCACACGCGGCTGCGCGGAATACAGCTGGATACACGTTCGAAGGCAAATGCGCCTCGACCGAGTTCGCTCCGTCTGGAACGACGGTCCCATGGTACTCGCTCGCAGAATGCGGTTCAGTAAGTGGAACAAGGTACCTACGCGAGGGCCAGCGTCCCCATCGAACAGGTCTCTGGTCCTCTGGGTCCGCGTCCCGCTGAGAGGCCAAAGGCCGCGAGCCCGCACTCTAGCTCCACCGCGCGAGCGTAGCACGCGCTCAGCGGCGTGCAGCGCGCGACGCGACGACATCCGCCGCACGCGAACGACGCAGTTCTGCGAGCTTTCGGAAGCCGATCAACTTGCGTGATGACTCGTCCCACAGGCGCAAGCGCAACGTCTTCGAACTCCCGAGCAAAGTGATCGCCTTCACCCTCTGGAAGAGCGGGTCGGAGTGGTGGCAGCGCTCCAAGTTGTAGTTGGGAATCTTGGTGCTGAGGTGATGGATGTGGTGGAAGCCGATGTTGCCCGACAACCACTGCAGGACCTTCGGCAGCTTGTAGAAGGAACTCCCCTTCAACGCAGCTGCGGTGAAATCCCAGGACTCGGTGTTTTCCCAATACGCATCTTCGAATTGGTGCTGCACGTAGAAAAGCCAGATGCCGGCCGCACCGCCGACCGCCATCGCGGTCAACTGCAGGATCAAGTACGGAACGAAGCCGAACGCCAAGCTCATTCCGAAGCCAACGCACACGATGGCGAGGTTCGTGAGCCACACCGACCGACGATCACGCGCGTTGGCTTTGCGCGCCGGGAAGCGTTGCACGACGATGAACATCGCGAGCGGCGCGAGCACGAAGAGCACGAACGGATTGCGAGCGAGTCGGTACGCGAAGCGCTTCCAACGCGAAGCCTCGAGGTATTCGCGCACGGTCAACGTCCACAGATCGCCGACGCCACGCCGATCCAGATTGCCAGCGGTGGCGTGGTGCAGCGCGTGCTCCCAACGCCAGTGCGTGTACGGCGTGAACGTCAGCACTCCGATCGTGAATCCGACGATGTCGTTCGCGAGCTTCGACTCGAAGAACGATCCGTGACAGCAGTCGTGGAACAGGATGAAGCTGCGCACCATCAGCGCCCCGGCGAAACACGCGAGCGGGAGCGCGAGCCACCACGAGACGCTCGCCGAGAGATAGATCAGGTACCAGACTGCGGCGTATGAGCCGAGGGTGTTGAAGAGCTGCCAGGTCGCGCGCTTGGCGCTCGGCACTTGGTGCTCGGCGACGAGCTCGCGCCACCTGCGCGCAGAGGCCGTGCCGGATTCGTCCGGCGTCTCTGCGACTTGTGCTGCTGTGTGCATCGATTGCGGAGAGTCCAGTGTGCACGCGCGTGCCCACGAGGTCCCTCGCTCCTCATCGTAGCCCGGTGGCCCCCGACTTCGAAAACCGATCCGGCGAAACTCCACTCGCCTCGTCGGAGCGAAAAAGAAGCACGCCATTCGGTGACGGCGAGTTCCACGCCGCTCTCCGCATCGCTATCCTGTTCGCCCCCTATGGCCGACAAGATCATCTACCAGATCCAAGACCTCAAAAAGTACTTCAACCAAAAGGAAGTGCTGAAGGGCATCACGCTCTCGTTCCTCGAAGGAGCGAAGATCGGAATCATCGGCGCCAACGGTGCCGGCAAGTCGACGCTCTTGCGCATCCTCGGCGGCGCCGACAAGCAGTTTGAAGGCACGGCGCGACCGATCGCGGGGCTGACCGTCGGCTATATGGCCCAGGAGCCGCCGCTCAACGAAGAGCTCGATGTCGAAGGCAACTTGAAGGAGGCGGTCGCGCCGTTGCTCGAGATCGAGCGTCGCTACAACGAGCTCATGGAAGCCGGCGACATGGGTGAGGAGTACGAGAAGCTCCTGGAGGAGATGACCCACAAGGGCGTGTGGGAACTCGACAATCACTTGGAGGTCGCTGCGGAAGCGCTCGGTCTGCCGCCGATGGACGCCGACGTGCGCAAGCTCTCAGGCGGCGAACGTCGGCGCGTCGCGTTGTGCAAGTTGTTGATGATGCACCCCGACATGCTCTTGCTCGACGAGCCCACCAACCACTTGGATACCAGAGCGGTGGAGTGGCTCGAGCACTATCTGAAGGAGTACCAGGGCACCGTCATCCTGATCACGCACGATCGCTACTTCCTCGACAACGTCGTGTCGTGGATGCTCGAGATCGAGCGCGGGCTCGGTCGCCCCTACAAGGGGAATTACACCGGCTATCTCGAGCAAAAAGCGCGCGAGATGGAGATGCGCAAAGGCCAGAGCGAGACGCGCGAAAAGATCATCACGCGCGAGCTCGAGTGGATCAGGAAGACGCCGAAGGCGCGCTCGACGCGCAGTAAGTCGCGCCTGACGCGCTACAAAGAACTCGTCGAGCAGAAGGCCGAAGAGGCTTTGGATCCCGTCGATTTGCGCATTCCGCCGGGGCCGCGCCTCGGTGACAAGGTCATCGACATCAAGCATGTCACCAAGGGCTTCGGCGACCGCGTCCTCATCAAGGACCTGTCCTTCGAGATCCCGCCCGGCGGCGTGCTCGGCATCATCGGACCGAACGGTCGCGGCAAGACGACGCTCTTGCGCATGATCACGGGCCGCGAGAAACCCGACCAAGGCGAGGTCGTCATCGGTGCGACGGTGAAGATGGTGTGGCTCGACCAGTCGCGCACGGTCCTCGACGACGACAAGTCGGTGTACGACAACATCTGCGAGGGCAATCCGCAGATTCCGTTCGGCAGCAAGACGCTCGATGGTCGTGCGTACGTCGCGCGCTTCAACTTCAAGGGCGAGGACCAGCAGAAACTGCTCGGCGAGTGCTCGGGCGGAATGCGCAACCGCGTGTTGCTCGCGAAGATGTTGAAGGAGCCGGCCAACGTGCTGCTCCTCGACGAACCGACGAACGACTTGGATCTCGAGACGTTGCGCGTGCTCGAAGAAGCCGTGCAGGAGTACACCGGTTCGGCCATCGTCGTGACCCACGATCGCTACTTCTTGAACCGCGTCGCGACGCACATTTTGTCGTTCGACGAAGTGGAAGACCGCATCGTGTTCTTCGCGGGCGACTACGAAGAGTTCCACGAATGGATCGAGAAAGACCGCGCGAAACGCGGCGTGCGCCAAGCGTCGAAGGCCGGCAAGTACAAGAAGTTGCTGCGTGGCTAGCGAGCTCGTGCGCTTCGAGGATTTGCGCGAGGAGCGCGACCTCGTCGTCGCGCGCGAGCTGATCACGGACTTCCGATCGAGCGAGGAGCAGCAGATCGACGCGCGAGCGCAGATGCTCGCGTGGATCGACCGCTATCCGCTCGATGCGCATTTGCGCACGCGGCTCGAAGGCCACTTGACCGCGTCGGCGCTCGTCGTGAATCACGAACGCACGCACGCGCTGCTCACGCACCACAAGAAACTCGGACGGTGGTTGCAGTTGGGCGGACATTGCGACGGCGACGCGAATCTCGTGCGGGTCGCAGTGCGCGAGGCGATCGAGGAGAGCGGCATCCAAGACCTGACCATCGATCCGCGCGTGATCGATATCGACATCCATTCGATTCCGGAGCGTGGCGCGGAGCCCCGACATCTGCACCTCGACGTCCGCTTCATCGTCACCGCTCCCCGAGGTGCACAGGAAATCAAGTCGGACGAATCGCACGCGCTCGCGTGGGTCGCACCTTCCGAACTGGGCACGCACTCGACCGACGCTTCCGTAAGGCGCCTCTTCTTACGCGCTTTCGGCCCGCTGTAGCCCTGGAAGGGGCAGGAGCCTCTGGATTCGACGCCCGCCGCTAGGTATAGAAGACGCCGCTTTCCCGGGCGATTCACGTCGCACGGGCGAGCAGCGGCCAGCGCGTCATGCGCAACGCGCCGCGTCTGGTCCCCCGATCCAAACTCCCTTTCCAAGTCCTAGAGACAGGAACCGAATCCGATGAAGAAGACCTTCCTGGCCGCTGCCCTGGCCCTCACCCTCGCGACAAGCTGCCTCGGCCCGAACAATGCGTTCAACGGCCTCAACCACTGGAACCACAAGGTCACCGACAACAAGTGGGCGAACGAGGGCATCTTCCTCGTTCTGAACATCATCCCGGTGTACGGCCTCTTCTACTTGGGCGACGTCATCATCTTCAACTCGATCGAGTTCTGGGGCGGCAAGAACCCGATCGACAAGTCGAGCATGTGAGATCGGCTCGGGCTGTATTCCGCTCGTCGGAGTTCGCCTGAGGCTGTTCTCCTGATGCACTCGTGCCGAGGTCGGTTGACACCGACCTCGTCGCATTTACCCTGGAAGCGCACACATGCAGAAGTCCATCCTGGCGGCCGCATTTGCTCTCTCGCTCCTCGCGGCGAGTTGCTTGGGCCCGAACAATGCGTTCAAAAACTTGAACCACTGGAATCGGCACGTCACCGAGAACAAGTGGGGCAACGAGGGCATCTTCCTCGTGCTCAACATCATCCCGGTGTACGGCCTCTTCTATTACGGCGACATTTTGATCTTCAACTCGATCGAGTTCTGGGGCGGCAAGAACCCCATCGAGCCGAGCGGCAACTGATTTTGTAGAGGCCCTGCGTCCTCCCGACGCTCGTCCTCGAACCAAACCAGCGCGCCCGCCCGATCGGGCGGTTTCGAGCGGACACCGTCGGACGCGGTGATGTCGTGCCTCTGCGAGCGCCGCCGGCCGTGGTCTCGCGGGGAACGTCCCTCGTCAGCGCACGCGCCGCTGGTGCGCAATCAGTCCGTGCCTGCGCCACCGCCGGTCGTGAGGACAGCGAAAAGGAGGAGCGCGAGCATCGGACGGCGTAGCCGCGGCCTTCCGCGCGGTCACACGGCGGTGCTCGCACTTCTAGCGGTCGAAGCCGCGCGACGGAGTCGTTCACAGATCCGCTGCATGAGAGTTCGGAGCCGAGTGACCTGGAGCACTCTCACCATTCCGCGCTGCGCGAGCGCGCCCGCTCACGGCACCGACGGCGGCGGAGAGACGATCGTGTGCGGATCGCTCGGATCCGTGACCGAGCGCGACAAGCCGCCCTGCACATCGCCCGCGTGCTTCGAGTGCTTCGGCATCTTCGAGCGCTCGTTGCGCGAATCCGCGTTGCTCTTGTGGCTGAATTCGATCAGTGCGCAGTCCCACAGATCGCGCGATTCGTCGTTGAATCCCGGCAAAACCAGGCGGAACGGACCACCGTCCTCCGCCGCGAGCGGCTCGTCCCCGCGCGCGTAACACACGATCGCGAGGCGCTCGATCTCGCGACGCCACACCGACACTTCGAAGCCGCCGTGCGTCTTCGCATTGACGAACATCGCTTCGGGCAACGCTTCGACCATCTCGATCAAACCCGCGATGCGCACGCCGCGGATCGGCGCACCGACGACGCGCGCCGGCGTCGAGAAAGCGCCCACGTTTTCGACTTGGTACTTGGCGTCCAAGCCGTCCAAGTCGGCGAACGTGAGCGCGAAATTCGGTCGCTCGATCAAACCGCCGATGGCGAGGTGACCGACGTTCGTCGATGCATGACGGAAGGGTTTCGTAAGCCAGAACATCGGTGTTTTCGCTCTACTCTAGAAGTGCTACTGGGGTTTCGCGTTCGCGCGCGCACGCTCGTGCAAGCGGCGGTGTTCTTCGTCGTTTTTCGGCCGTGTGTCGACGCCTGGAGCAGCGAGGAACGAAATTTTCGCGAGCGCTTTGACGCTCACACATTCGTCCAGATGACCGCACGCGAGCAAACGGAACGGGCCGCCTTTTTCCGGCGGCAGCGTTTTCCCGTCGAGCTCGTACACGACGACGGCGCGCGCGAGCACTTCGCCGATCGGCACGCTGACTTGGAAGCCGGACTCGCTCGACAGCATGTGCACGTGCAAGGCCTCTGCGTCGACGCCGGCCGCGCGCGCGATCGCCGCGAGCTTCACCGCGCGCCCACGTTTGCCGGAGACGAGCGTGCCTGCATCCTCGATCTGCGCGGAAGCGTCGAGTGCGCTCAATTGCTCACGATCGAAGCGTGCTCCCCCGCCGCGGACGAGCCCTTGGATTTCGAGTACCGGTGTGAGTGCATTCGCCATTCAGGCCAATAGGATAGTGGCTCCCTACCCACGGGGCCACGGAAACCACGATGCGCTCGCGACTGATCCTGTTCTGCTTCCTCGCCGTCTTACTCATCCTCGGCGGAGCGTTTGTCGCCGGCTTTTTCATGCCGCGCCAGTGGAGCGTGCGCACGCAAACAGTCGTCCAGAACTCCCCCGCCGCCGTTCATCCGCTCGTCGCCACACCGCGTCGCTGGCCGGAGTGGTTCGCGTGGAACAAGGTCAAGGATCCGAGCATCGTCTACACGTTTTCAGGACCGGAATCGGGCGTCGGCGCCTCGCTGACCTGGACGAGTGAACGCCTCGGAACAGGCACCGTCACGCTCACGAAAAGCGATCCGAGCACAGGCGTTGCGTACGACCTCGTCATCTCGGGTTTTGGCGAATTTCCGATCCGGGGAGAGATCGATTTCAAAGCGGCCGACGGCACCACGACCGTGACCGTGAGCGAAGGCGGCGAGCTCGGCTCCAGCCCTATTCCGCGCCTCTTTCGCGGCGTGATGGAGGGCAAACTCGCCCACGACCTCCAGAACGCGTTGGAGCGACTGAAGGCGCTCAGCGAGGGCCGCACGCCCCCGCCCGAACCGCCGCCGCTCTGAGATTGAGTGCGAGGAGGCCTCGGGTTTTGCCGAAGGAGGAAGACCCTGCGGCACGCCTGCCTTGTGGACTCACACGCGCGCGAACCGTTAGAGTCTTCGCCTCGTTTCCAGAGATCACCCGCGCTTTCTCCAAGAAGACACACTCGTGCAAGTCACCGTCGAAAAACTCGGGCCCTGCCAAGCCAAGATCCACTTCACCGTTCCGAGCCCCGAGTTCCAGGCGCTCTACAAGCGCGGGCTCACGAACGTCAGCCAGAACGCGAACATGAAGGGCTTTCGGCCGGGCAAAGTGCCGCCGCAGATCCTCGAGAAGCAGTTCGGCGCGCAGGTCAAGAACGACGCGATCGAACACTTCGTGCGCCAGGCGTACGAGCAAGCGGTCGGAGAGAACGAGCTCAAGATCGTCGGCTTCCAACGCGTCAACCTCGACGAGGTCAAGATCTTGGAAGGCGTCGACTGGCAGCAGAGCTTCGAAGTCAGCTTGCGGCCCGACATCACGCTCGGTGACTACAAGGGCGTCGCCATCGAGAGCGAACTCGAACCGGTGATGGATCCAGACATCACGCAAGCGCTCGACTCACTGAAGATGCAGCAAGCGCGCCCCGAACCGGCGGGTGAGCAGGGCGCTCCGGCCGACGGCATGATCGTCGGCAAGATCCAGTGGCTGCACGGCGACAACGTCGTGCTGGAGCGCGAAGGCTTGCGTCTGTCTCCGAAGACGGCGACGCCCGGCACCGACGCGCAAGCCTTCGAAGCCGCACTCGTCGGCGCGCAGGACGGCACGACGGTCGACATCGACATGACCTTCCCGGCCGAGATCGACAAGGAAGAGCTCAAGAATCAGAAGGGCATCACGCGCGTCCACGTCGCGCAGGCCTACAAGATGATCCTGCCGACAGAAGACGAACTCATGAAGCTCTTCGGCGCCGAAACGCGCGAGAAGATGCTCACGAACGTGCGCGGTCAGCTCGAGATCGCCAAGCAGAATCAAGAGAACGCTCGCGTCGAGAGTGCGATCCTCGAGAGGTTGCTCGAAAAGCACGCCTTCGAACTGCCGACCATGATGGTCGACGAACAATCGCGCGCGCGCACCGAGGCCTACAAAGCGCAGATCAAAGAACAAGGCGCCAACGACGCGCAGATCGAAGCCGCGGCGACGGCCTACCAAGGCGAAGCGCGCGAGAAGGCTGAAAAAGGTCTGCGTGCGCTGTTCCTGATCCAGACCATCGGCGAGAAGGAAAAACTGCTCGTCACGCGCGAAGACATGGAAGCGGAACTCAAGTCGATCGCCGATCGCAACCGCACGAACATCGACGAGGTGCGCAAGTACTACCAAGAGAAGCGCCTCTTCGATCAGATGGCGGTCGAGTTGCTCGAGCGCAAGGTCCGCGGCTTCCTGCGCGAGAACGCCAAGATCACGACTCCGGCGTAGAGATTTGCTCGAAGTCGGAAGAGTTTGCCGACTCCGAGCGGCACACTCGACCTGGAACTTGGGTTCGAGCGTCCCAAGATCCGATCCATCCCAACAAGAGTCACCTGGCGCGCGACATCCCTCGCGCGCCGAACCGAACGCCCCCTGTTCGAAGCCCTTTCGAGAACCAAGCCCTCATGATGTACCGTGACCCGATCCCCCAAGGCATCTTCCCCACGATCATCGAGAAGAGCGGCGCGTACATCAAACAGTACGACGTCTTCTCGCGTCTGCTCGAGGACCGGATCGTCTTCATCGGCACGCAGATCGACGACTTGGTCGCCGACTACGTCGTCGGTCAGCTGCTCTACCTCGATCGTTCTGGTCGCAACCAGGACATCAAGATGTACATCAACTCGCCGGGTGGTTCGGTCACGGCCGGACTCGCGATCTACGACACGATGCAGTTGATCGAGCCGCAGATTCAGACCTACTGCGTCGGTCAAGCCGCGTCGATGGGCGCGGTTCTCCTCGCTGGCGGGGCCGCGGGCAAGCGCTTCGCGTTGCCGCACAGCCGCGTCATGATCCACCAGCCGTGGGGCGGCACGCAGGGCACTGCGCTCGACATGGAGATCCAGGTCAAGGAGATCCTGAAAATGAAAAACGCGCTCGAGGAGATCCTCGCGAAGCACTGCGGGCGCACCCCGAAGGAAGTCAGCAAGGCCTGCGATCGCGACAATTTCATGTCTTCGGCGGAAGCCAAGACTTTCGGGCTGATCGACCACGTCATCACCAAGTCCGACCCGGAAACGCAGCCGAAGTAGCCCGAAGCGGGCCCGGTCGGTTTAGAATCGGGGGATCATGACCTCATCCACCGGGCGCGGACGTCACGTCGAACGTTGCACGTTTTGCGAAAAGCGACGCCATCACGTGGCGTCGCTCATCGCCGGTCCGCCCGGCGTTTACATCTGCAACGAGTGCATCGAGATCTGCAACTCGATCCTGCAGGAAGAACAACGCCGAGCGCCTGACGCAGCGACGCGTGAGAAGGGTGCGGCGGCACCGGCGACAAGTGGGACTGCGGCTGCGCGGCGCGCCGGCGTCGGTACGGACAGCACGCGGCGACTGCCGACTCCGATCGAGCTCTCGCGACGACTCGACGAATACGTGATCGGACAACAGCGCGCCAAGAAGGTGCTCTCGGTCGCGGTCTACAACCACTACAACCGCCTGCGGCATCAAGCGCGCAACCCGAGTTTGTCGGGCGACGTCGACATCGAGAAGAGCAACGTGCTCCTCGTCGGGCCGACGGGATCGGGCAAGACGTTGCTCGCGCGCACGCTGGCGAAATTGCTCGACGTGCCGTTCGCGATGGCGGATGCGACGACGTTGACCGAGGCGGGTTACGTCGGCGAAGACGTCGAGAACATCCTGCTCAAGCTGCTGCAGAACTGCGACTTCGACGTCGAGCGTGCCCAACAAGGCATCGTCTACATCGACGAGATCGACAAGATCGCGCGCACGACGAGCAACGTCTCGATCACGCGCGACGTGTCGGGCGAGGGCGTGCAGCAAGCGCTGTTGAAGATCTTGGAAGGCACTGTCGCGAATGTGCCGCCGCAAGGCGGGCGCAAGCATCCCGAGCAGGCCTACATCCAGATCGACACGACGAACATCCTGTTCATCGTGGGCGGCACGTTCAGCTCGATCGAAGAGATCATCGCGCGCCGCGTCGGCCGCGACGTGATCGGATTCGGTCGTCAGCAGAATGCGACCGAGTTGGTTCACGACATGGCGAAGAAGACGGGCACTGCGCTCGATCCGACGCGTCTGCCGAAGGTCGGCGAGAAGGGCGCGCGTGACGAGTTCATCCGCTACCTCATCCCGCGAGATTTGATCGAGTTCGGGATGATTCCCGAGTTCGTCGGACGCCTGCCGGTGGTGGCGACGCTCGACACGCTCGATCGTGGGGCGCTCGTGCGCATTTTGACCGAGCCGAAGAATGCGCTCGTGCGCCAATTCCAGATGCTGTTCGAGATGAACGGCAAGGAATTGTTCGTGACGGCGGACGGGCTCGAAGCGATTGCGGACATGGCGCTCGAGCGCGAGACGGGCGTGCGTGCTTTGCGCGCCATTGTCGAAGACATGCTGCTCGATCTCCTCTACGAGCTCCCCTCGCGCAAGGATCAAACGAAGTTCGTCGTCGATGCCGACATCGTGCGCAAGACGAAGACGCTGGCGCGCGGGATCACGGGCGATACGGTTCCTGATGTGGAACGTCCGCTGGCGTCGATCGACGACGAAGAGCAGCGTGAGAGTGCGTGAGGGGCAGCGCCTGCGTGTGAAGCGCACGCGCTCGTTGGAGTAAGAAACCCGGGCATCCGCAGTGCACGGGTCCGGCGCAGGACGGCGGATCTCCATGCTCGTTCACGTCACTCGGCGTGTTGGGTTTTCGCGTTGGGATCGCCCAGTGGAAGCGCGAATGCCATGAGTGCGAGGTCAACCCGGCCTTCTGCGAAAACTCAGAGATCTACAAGGCGAACTACGGGTCTCCTGATCGCTACTGGCGCCACAAGTTCTTCTGGACTCTCCACGGCGTCGCACTGTTTCCGGATGGGACAGGGGTCGGTGCGGGGTATGGAGGTCAGCACGTCGTGAGGCAGTCGAACGGTGTGTGGGTCGATAGGAGCTCGTATTCGAGCAACTTCATGAACATGGACGATGCGGCTTGCCCTAACGCGATGAACGGCGCAGCGTGTGAGAAGGGTGCGAACAGCTCGATTACAGCGGGGAACGCGATGATCGTGGGACAAGGTGGGTGGGGCCGAGTGACGGACTCGGCGATCGCGGAACCGAATCCGACGACTCCTCCGAACCAGTCTCCGGAGAATTGGACGGAGACGATGCCGTCGACGTGGTGGAGACTGCGGGCGACGTCGTTCACCACTGATGCGCGAGGGTGGAGGACCGGGCAGATGGATGTGATCTCCAGGACCAACGACGGCGGGCTCAATTGGACAAGAGAGACAACCGAACCATACGACGGAACAGGATCCTGCAATTCCATCGCAATGGCCCCCGGTGCAGACCAATTTCAAGGAGGTGGCGTAGCCGTTGGGGAGCCTGATTACCGCCAACTGATCACGACTCCGGGCATGCAGCAAAATGGAACGAGCCTCATCGGGCTTCCCAAGATCCTGCGCAGAGCGGGCGTCGGAGCGTCAATCCATTGGGAAGAAGCGCTAGCTCTCAACTTCAGCACATCCGCTCAGAATCAAAAGCTCCTCGATGTCGTTTGGGCTGGATCCGACTCCTCCGGCAACAACATCTATTGGGCCTGCGGCGAAGGCGGGCTCATCGTCCGCTCAGTCGATAGCGGAGCGACGTGGAGTCAGGTCGATACGACATCTGCGGCCACCAGCATCCTCTTCTTCTCCATCGCCGCGAAGAGCTCTGGAGAACTCGTTGCAGTCGGGACACATACATCGACGCACACTGCGGTCGCGGTCATGCTCACCGCGACCGGTACGGTTCCCAGCGTGTCAGCGATCACCCTACCCACTGGGTTCGTGGCGCTCGCCGATGTGACGATCCAAGGCACGACGGCGTACGCGGTCGGAATGAAGATCGTCAGCGGAATTCGTACAGGCTTCGTGTTGAGCTCTACGTATACGGGTGGAGCGTTCGCAGCTTTCACCGAGATCAACTCGCCGACCAACGCTACCGCGTGCGTCGTCGGAGACGGTCTGGGCCCGGCCTATCCCCTGAACCAGATTGCTGTCACCCCCAATGGAGATCTTTGGGCACGAGGCGAGTGCGGACGGCTCTAGCGCTTTACGGGCGGCCCCAAGTGGTTGGAGCCGAAGAGCCAGACCGATGCCCACATTGTGAACATGTACGTCACGCCCGGTGGCTACATCTACATGACGGGAGCCCGCCAGAACCTGACGGGCTCGGCCATCGTGCGCTGGAAACCCTAGTTGAGTCGGCATGGGATATCGCGGGCGGAAGCCAGCGATATCTCAATCGTTTCCGCACTGCTCGCTCGGAACTCGATCCGAACAGAGCCGGCGGCGAGGTGTAGGATAAAGGTGGGAGCACGAATTGCCTGGAGGTCCGGAGCATGAACCATTTCAATCTACGAATCCTTGCGCAGTGGCTGGTGCTGACTCTGCTCGTCGTTCCGGATGCGAATGCTCAGCGACAAGTACAGAAGCTCTTCGCGGGCAACGGGACGAGCGCCGACGATTTCGGCGGACGGTGCGTGATTGAAGGCGAGTGGTGTCTAATTAGCGCCGTGGGAAGTGACTCGCTGGCCCTGAATGCGGGCGCGGTTCATTCCTTCCGTTTTGCGAACGGCGCTTGGGCCGAGACACAGGTCCTGGTCGCAAGCGTGGGGCAGAGCGCTGACTCCTTCGGCTGGTCAGTCGCGATGTCAGGCAACTTCGCGGTTATCGGTGCGAAGGGTAGTGCAGGCCTCACGTCGGTTCGATGTGGGGCGGCCTACGTTTTCGAGCGAGTAGGAACCACCTGGTTCGAGCGTCAGAAGCTCGTCCCCTCCATACCGTTCAACGATGGTCAGTACGGCAATGCAGTTGCCATCTCCGGCGATCGCATCGTCGTCGGTACCTGGTTCGCCTCGGGGTTCGGCAGCGATTGCGGCGCCGCCTACATCTACGAGCGCAACAGCTCGACTTGGAATCAAGTCGCCCTGTTGCAGCCACCCGGCTTGAGTTCGAACGATTCGTTCGGCAGCCACGTGGCGATCGAGGGCGACACTTGTGTGGTCAGTTCGTTGTTCGACCAAGGGACTGGCTCGGTCACCGTCTTCAAGCGCAACGTTCAGGGTGTATGGCAGTTCCAGCAGACGCTACTCGGAACCAATATACCTGTGCCTGGATACTTCGGAGGGAGTGTCGGGATCTCCGGTTCGACCATCATGGCTTCTTCCGAGGTTGAGAACACGGCTGCCACGATCCGCGGAGGGACAGTGCACGTTTTCGAGGCCGTGTCCGGCGTATGGTCGGAAACTCAAGTCTTTACGACGAACGACATCCAACTCGAGGATGGGTTCTCCTTGCGCAGCCTCAGAGGCGACGTGGCCATCTGCTCCTCGGTAGGCGACGACGACACGGGACAAATCAGCGGTGCCTCCTTCGTCTTCCGCAAGCTCAACGGCGTCTGGACGCAGACAGCCAAGGTCATGCCGAACGATCCACATTTCGGTCACTACTTCGGCTATTGGGCCGACATCGCCGGCGCGACACTCGTCGTCGGTGCTGTGGGCGAAGACGACGTGTGCGGGGGCGTTTCGACTTGCAACGCGGGCGCCGTGTACTTCTTCGATCTCGCACCGACGGCCATTCAATACGGATCGTGCGCATCGGCTGCGCCTTGCGGCAACACCGACAATCACGGCGGGTGCGTCAACGCGACTGGAAAGGGTGCGATCTTGCAGGCATCCGGATCGGGCAGTGTCGCGACAGACGACCTGACGCTCGAAGTCCGCAACGTGCCCCCATTCACAGCGACACTGATGTTCATGGACGGGTCACAAGCGTCCATCCCGCTCGGCAGCGGACAACTCGTCACACTCGGTGGATCCACTGGCCTGCACCGACTCAGCGTGCAATTCGCCGACGCAGACGGCGTCGTCGTCCGGCCCCCCGGCATCGTCGCTCAGTCGCAATTCCTCGGCCGACTCGGCCCCATCAGCGCCGGTCAAACGCGCAACTTCCAATGCTGGTACCGCGACGTCTCATCGCCGTGCGGCATCACCAACAACCTCTCGAACGGGTTGTCGGTGCAGTTCGTGCCCTGATCTAATATACCGGTGAAAATCAGCTAAGAACTGCGGACGGTTCGTTACTCCCACTTCGCGTTGTTCCGGTCCTGATCAGCGTGGAATGAAGTTCACCGCGCCATCTGCGCAGTCAGCACATCGACACGTTCTTGCAAGCTCGGATCGCTGTCGGCTGTCAACTTGCTCGTCACCCTTTCGAGCGTCGCTCTCGCCTCGTCGAACTTCTTCGCCGCGACATTCTTCTCGGCACTCTTGAGCAAGTTGTCGATCCCCTTCGCCATCACGTAAAGCTTCGACTTCACCAGCGCGGCTAGAGCCTGCTTCGCCGTGTCACCCAACTCGAAGCCCGCCAGCGCGGTACTCGCTTCCTCGTACACCTTGGCGGCTTGCAACACGCGTTTCTCTTTGGCGAGTGCTTCGGCTTTTTCCAATCGCGCACGACTTTCATCCTCGATCCGCGCGAGCCCACGTTTGGCTCGCAAGACGCGCTCGTTCGGCGTCTCGATCGCGGCCACTTTGCGCCACTCGTCGGCGGCCGCTTTGAAGTTGCCGCGACGAAACGCTTCGTCCGCTCGTTCGAGCGCCGGCGTCGCATCCAAGAGTTCTTTCAGTCGCGACTTCGCCACCAACTCGGCCATCGGCTCGTCCAAATACGAACCGAACTCGGACTTGTAGTCGGGATTGCCCTCCCACACGACGCGACCGTCGGCACCGATCAACTTGACGTGCGGCAGCTGCACTTTCGAGATCGCGTAGTCGCCGTAGGTCTTGTGCTGATCGTCGATCGCGATCGGAAACGCGACCGGATTCGCCTTCACGTATTCACGTACTTTCTCGCCGGGTTCGTTCGACACGAGGACGATCGGGATCTGCAGGCCGGCGTGCGTCTCGGCCAATTTTTGGAGCGCCGGCAACAGCGGCACTTGGCGTTCTTGATCGGTGGTCCAGAACGCGAGCACGAGCGGCCATCCGCGCATCTGTTCGAGATCAGCGCCATGCTCGGGTTTCGCTCCGATCCATTCGGCAACGTGCAGTAAGGGCGGTGCGCCCTCGCGAAACGCGACGAGGCCGTTCTCTGCGCGAGCGAGCGGCGCACTCGCTTCCGCCACCGCGTCCGACACCGCTTTGCGTCGACCGATCGCGGTGCGACGCGGCAGGTTCGGATCGAACTCCAGCAGTTTGATCTCTTTGAACTTGGCTTGGCCGAGCCCCGCGAGCAGACCGAAATCGCCGCGCAATTCTCCACGCGAACTGAATTCGAACTCGATCACTCGATTGCCGTCGACACTCGCGACCAACCGCGTACCGGCGACTTCCATCGTTACGCGATGCCAACCCGGAGCGAGCGCATGCTTGACGCGCACGAGCGTCTTCGGCGACGTGCCGAACGTGCCCAGATCGACGTAGCCCTCTGGCAGGAGCGCGATCCCGTGGAAGAGATCGTCCTTCTTCTTGCCGAAGCACAGTCCGCCGAGCCTGCCGCCCGCTTCGATTTTCACATCCGCTTGCAGCGACCAATCGCCCGACGGTTCGGCGTCGACGAAAAGTCGCCGGAACACGAAATCACGGGCTTTTTCTGCTGGTTTCGAGCGCGAGTCCGATCCACCGGTCGCGGGTCGCTGGGCGTCGCCGTCCTCTTTCCCCTTGTCACCGTCCGCAGTCACCTTCGCGGTGATGACGCCGTCCTCCACTTTGAAATCGGAATCACCCTCGCCGTAGAAACCGCTCAACGTGCGCTCGTCGAACAACAAGCGCCACGTCTCGAGCGACACCATCGAACGATCCGAGATGGCGAAATAGAGTGCGCGCGCTTCGACCGAAGGTGGCGTCGCGATCGCGGGTCCGCGCAGCGTGCGCAAGGCGAGCCTAGGGAAGCCAGCCTTGTCGTAATCCTTCGCGAGCGCGAGCGCGTCACCGTGGAACTTCACACGCAGTTCCGCCAAGCGTTTGGCGCTCGTGTCGTCTTTCAGGATGCGCGCTTCGGCCTCCGCTCGCCGCGCCGCATTCACGTCCGGCTCGCCCGCAGCCGGCGTCGTCACCGCGATCCAACGGCGCAACATGCCCGCCGCACGATCGGTCGCATTCGTCTTTTCGAGCACACCCGCCAGTTTCCACAGCACGTCGGGATGGTCGGGATCGCGTTCGAGCGCGCGACCGTAGAACTCGACCGCGCGCGCCAGATCCCCGCGCTTCAACTGCTTGTCGCCGCGCTCCTCGAAAGTGCGCCCCACGTCGACTTGACCTTTGTCCACGGCCTCCAGCGCGAACACGTACTCCTTGAAGCGCTTCTCAAAATCCTGGATCGATGCGACGCCTTCGACCTTCGGTTTCGTGACGAAGAACTCGACGAAGCGCTCGAGATGTTTCTCACCGCCGTAGCCTTGGAAGTACTCCTTCAGCGCGGGTCGGTAGAGCAAGCGCCCGCTCGCGTCCTCGGCGTTGTAGAGGTAGTAGACGATCCCCCAACCAAACGGATAGTTGACGCGGTAGTCTTCGACCTTCCCTTCGATCACGTCGGCGAGAACGTGCGGCGTCGCAGAGCGCAGATCGTCGAGCAGCGGGTACAAACGCCCGGGAACGACGAGATTCCAGTCGAGTTTTCCGTTCGACAGGAGGTTCGTGCCTTCGAAGAACGAAGCCATCCCTTCGTTGAGCCACGACGGCACGCCCGATCCGCCGGCGAGCGTCGTGAACTGGTGACTCGCTTCGTGGAAGAGCGTGTCGAGCATGCCGGCCAGTCCGCCTTCGCCGCCCGAGCGCGAGTCGTACGTGACGACATTTTGTCCGTCCCAGTGACCGGCGGCCCACTCGACCGGTTGATTGCCGAGCGTCTTGTATTCCTCGGCATTCTTGAAGATGAGCACGTTCGCGACCGGGATCGATTCGCCACGCGTCTTGTACTGATGGAAGATGCGGTAGAAGACCTGCACCTGTTCCATCGCGCGCGCCGTCGTCTTCAACACGCGGTAGCCAGCGTTCGTCTTGATCTTGTAGTGCTCGGTCTCGAGCGTCCACGCCTTGTCCCAATCGACGTGCTTCGGATCGTTCGCAGCGACCCATTCCGGCGTGACACCGGCGAGCGGATCGACACCGCCACCTTCGTCCGCGACCGCAAGATCGTTGCCTCCCTCTTTCTGGATGCGCGCGAGTCCCGCTGCGAGCTCAGGATGTTCGGGATCGGTCGCCTGCGCTTCGAGCAGCATCGCACGCCCTGAGTGGAACGCGTAATCGTCGAGCTGTTCGTTGGCGAGCTTCAACAACTTCGTGACGTAATCGCGGCGCAGTAGGTCGGCACGCTTGCGCTGCGGATCGGCTTCGAGCGCGAACGCCGCGAGCTCCTTCTGCGCCTCGACGAGATGCGCCGGACGATCATCGAGCCAGCGCCACAGTCCCAAGAAGCGCCCGGCCCAATCGAGAGCTTCGTCCGTGCGCTGCGCCGCGCGGTCAAGTCGCGTGAGAGCGACCAGCGCGAGCAAGTGCCGTGGTTCGCGCTCGAGCACGCGCACGTACGCCGCCTTGGCTTCGTCGATCTGGCCCAATTTTTCAGCGGCCGCACCGACCTCGAACCACTTCTGCGCGAAATCGACTCCGTCGCCGCCGCGGGCCGATCCGGTCGTCCCACACAGGAGGAAAAACACACAGGCGAGGCGCACAGCGACATTCATGGGCCCCGATGTTGGCTTCGCGCGCGCGACTTCGCCAGAGATGCCGCGTTCGAGCCGTGAAAGTCGAGGGTCGATCCGGATATCCTCTCCGGTTGCCATGTCCGATCCCCTCTGCATTCACTACCACCGCGATTTCGACGGCATGGTTTCGGCAGCGGTGCTCGCCTCGATCCTGCGCGAGAAACGCTCCGAGCAGCCGACGTGGAAGAGCGTCAATTACGACCAGCGCGACGACTGGGAGAACTTTCAGTCGGGTCAGCGTTTTGCGATCGTCGATTTCCATTTCCATCCGCGCGCCGAGTACTGGTTCGATCACCATCCGACCACGTTCCTCACGGAGGCGTTGCGCGCCCAGTACAAGCCCTCGGATCGTTGGCAGTGGGACGAGACGTCGCCCTCGTGCCCGCCCTTGATCCTCCGGCACGCTCGCGAACATTGGAACTACGTCGCGCCGCCGCGCTTCGAAGAGATGTCGCGCTGGTCGGACATCATCGACGCAGCTCGCTATACGAACGTCGAGCAAGCGTTGTTCGGAGAAGATCCGGCGTTGCGCATCGCGCGCGCTCTGACGGTCGCGCCCAGCATCGATTGGTGCGATCAACTGGTCGACTCGATGACGACCGGTGATTTGACTGCGACCGCAGCTCGCCCTGACGTCGAAAAGGCACACGTGCGCGCTTCGAAGAATCGCGACAAGGCGCTCGAACAATTCCCGCCGACCGTGTTGTCGAAGAAGTCCGGCGTCGTGCACTTCGACGCGAGCTCGAACCAAATCCGTCGCGAGCGCTTCGCCGCGTTCTACCACCATCCCGACGCGAGCTACCTCGTCGGCGTCATTCCCACACGCGCCGGATTCCACGTTTCAGCCGGGGAAAATCCCTGGAATCCGCCGAAGAGCGGCGCGCACATCGGCGAGATCATGGAGCGCTACGGCGGCGGCGGCCACCGTGCCGTCGGCGGCGCGAACCCGCCGTCTTTGAGCGATGCACGCCGGGTCGCTCTCGAAGTCGCCGAATCCTTGCGGCGCGCACTCGCGGCGGCCACGTGATGGACGCGGGCGATCCAAATGTGAACACCGAGCCTCGCGCGCTGCCGAAAAAAACGCTGCTCGCGTTCACTCCTCCTGAATTCGAAGCGCGCGTCGTGGAACTGGGCGGGAAACCGTTCCATGCGCGGGTCGTGCGCGAAAACGTGCTCGTGAAGAGTCTCTTCGCGTACGACGCAATGACGTCGTTGCCCAAGAGCTTGCGCGAACGACTCGCCGACGAAATCCCGTTGCTCGCCGGCCGCGAAGTGACGCGCAGCGTCGCGCGAGATCAAACGACGAAGCTCCTGATCGAATTTCAGCGTTCGAGCGATCGCGACGCCTCGGTCGAGACCGTGCACATGCCGAGTCTGTACTCGAACGTCGAGCCGGGCGACGCGGAACCTGGCGCGACGTTGTGCGTGTCGACGCAGATTGGCTGTCCCGTAGGTTGCCCGTTCTGCGCATCCGGACAACTCGGTTTGATGCGCAACCTGGCGAGTCACGAAATCCTCGAGCAATACGTGCGCGGCGCCGCGATCGGCAAGCTCGGACGTTCCGTCGTGATGGGCATGGGCGAGCCGCTCCTGAACTACGCGAACCTGGCGCGCGCGCTCGACGTCGTGCACGATGAAATGGGTTTGGGCTCGCGCAAGATCACGGTGTCGACCGTCGGATTTCCTGAACGTCTGAGAAAGCTCGCGCCGCTGAAACCGCGCTTCCAATTGGCGATCTCGTTGCACTCCGCGATCCAAGAGCAACGCGATCGACTCGTGCCCGCGATGAAGGGTGTGCCGATCGCCGACATCGTCGCGGCCGGGGATGATTGGTTCGAGAAGACGGGCCGCGAGGTGACGTACGAATACGTCGTGCTCGGAGGAGAAAACGACACGCCCGCGCACGCACGCGCCCTCGGCGAATTGCTGCGCGGTCGGCGCTGCACGGTGAACTTGATCCCTTTCAACGCCGTCGAAGAGAGCCCCTTTCGTCGGCCCGATTCCGTCGGAGTCGACCTGTTCCGCGGCGCACTCGAGAACGCGCGCGTCATTGCAACGGTGCGCTGGTCGCGCGGCGTCGAGAGCGATGCCGCGTGCGGTCAGTTGCGCATTCGGAAGGTCACGAGCTCGACCTAGTGGACTGTACCGGCTGATTCGCCAGCAGGATTCGTTCTCATTCGTTGTCGGGCAAGAAGCGACGACGACGGCGTATCCGAATCGATACGCCGCAGAGTAGCGACGCCGCCCGGCGACGGCGGAGGGCGGAGCCTGCTGACGAATCAGCCGTTACAGCCCCCTAGCGAGCTCAAAGGCGCACGGATTGCGCCCGCGCCGCGCTGGGCAGACACGCCGAGATGCGCTCGAGGGCAGTGTCGATCTCAGCTTCGGTCACCACGAGCGGCATGCGGAAACGGATCGAGCGCTCGCCAGAATTCAGCGCGAGCAATTGTTTCGAGCGCATGTCGTTCAAGAGTTTCGCTCGCGCGTCCGGCGTGTCGAGCGTGAACGCGACGAGCGATCCTGTGCCGCGCACGTTCGAGATCACGCCGCGTGACTTGGCCGTTGCGCGCAATCCGGCGATGAAGCGCGCGCCTTGCTTCGCCGTGTTGGCGCAGTAGTCGTTCTCGAGGATCAACTCGATGAAGCGCCGGCAGCGCACCATGTCCGTCAGACTGCCGCCCCACGTCGAATTGATGCGCGAGGCGACGTGAAACACGTTCTCCGGCACTTCGTCGACGCGCGGACCGGCGTAGATGCCGCACACTTGAGTCTTCTTGCCGAACGCGACCACATCGGGGCGTACGTCGTGGTGCTGCCACATCCAAGGCTTGCCGGAACCGAAGAAACCGGTCTGCACTTCGTCGAAGACCAGCAGCGCTTCGTTGTCGTCGGCGAACTTGCGCAAACGCTGCAAGAACTCCGTGCGGAAGTGATTGTCGCCGCCTTCGCCCTGCATCGGCTCGATCAAGATCGCGGCGATGCGATTCTTCGAGCGCTTGAAAGCCGCTTCGATCTCCGCGCACGCTTGAGCTTCGAGCGCAGCGACGTCGTTCGCGACGCGACCGTCGAGGTCGTACTCGACTGCCGGATTGCTGATGCGCGGCCAATCGAACTTCGGGAACAGCGCGACCTTCTTCGGATCGGTGTTCGTCAAGCTCATCGTGTAGCCGGAGCGACCGTGGAACGCCTGGCGGAAGTGCAAGACGGACAACGACGCACCGTCGTCACCGAGCTTGTCGAGTCCGATCTTGTGAGCTTTCCAATCGAACGCGACCTTGATCGCGTTCTCGACCGCGAGCGCGCCGCCGCTGATCCAGAAGTGGTAGGGAAAGCCCTTCGGCGTGACCTTCGTCGCGAACGTTTCGACGAATTCGGCCATGTGCGACGTGTAGAGATCCGAGTTCGACGGATTGTTCAGCGCTGCTTGCGTCAGCGCGGCGAGGAAACGCGGCTCGCGGAGCCCGGCGTGGTTGTAGCCGAGCGGCCATGACGCGAAACACGTGAAAAAGTCGAGGTATTCGACGTTTTCGCGCGCGTCGTAGAGCCACGAACCGTGCGAGCGCTCGAGATCGAGCACCATGGAAAATCCGTCGGCGAGTTGATGGCGCTTGAGTGTTTCGTGGACGTGCTTCGGATCGATCATGGCTCTGGTCTCGGTGGGGTGCGTCCGAACTTTATCGGGCGAAAACCACCGCGAGATTGTGCCCTTCCTCCTACACGCGCACCACCCCTCGAGACCGTTCCGAAAAACCGTGTTTAGGCGCGCTAAACATCGATTCGCGACGCGAGTTCGCGAGCGCGAGTTTCGTCCGCGACGCGCATGAGGCACAAAAACGGCGCAGGACGCTGCGACCGCGCCAACTTCATGCGCTCTTCCACGTTCGTGAACACGAGTGGAAACGAGAGATCAGCGGCCTCGATTCCCGTGAAGATCGCCGTCGCGCCTTCGTCGTGACCGAGAGCGAAAGCCCGCTCGATCTGTGCGACTCCGAGCGAGCGGGCGATCGCGAGCGGGTCGCCGGTGTCGGGATCGTCGGCGAGAGCCTCCAGGATCTCGGCGGTGAAACGTGAGAAGCAGCGCGTCGGCACGAGCGCGCGCCCGACGCGCCCCGGTGCGAATCCCGACAGTGCGTCGAGGCGGCCGAAGGCGAGTGCGACGACGTCCAGAGCCTGCTCGCCGAGATCGCGATCGGCGCGCACGACGAAGCTCCGGTTCGAGAGCGAGCGTCCATGGAGCTTCTTTTCCCGTGCAATTTCGACGCCTGCTCCGAAACCACGCTCGATCACGAGCGTGCGCGCGGGTTCGGTGCGCGCCGACATTTCGGCGGACGCTGCGGATGTCGAAGCGACGTGCACGCGTGAGACGCCATCGTGCTCGAACGCTGCGCGAACCACCGTACGACCGTCGTCGTGCAACGTCGCCGTCGGAGCATTCGCGCAACACGCGAGAGCAGCAGCCAATCCGTCGGCGATCATGGGTGTGCGTGCATCCGAGACGAGCACGACGGAGCGGCCCGCGAGCAAGCCGGCGAAAGTCAACTGCGCCGTGCGGCTGAACGCTTCCGTCCACTCGAGCAACACGACGTTCGCTCCGCCCGCGCTCGGATCGAGCGCGCTCACTGAGCCCGAATCGTCCTCGAAGAGTTTCTCGACGTCGCGAGCTGCGCGCTGCATGAGCAGGTCGAGTTCGCGCGGCGTGCATCCGAGGGCAGCGATCGTCTCCTCTTCGCGCGCGCGATCGACCAGCCACTGGTCCAGCGCACGCTCCAAGCGTCGGCGGCGCTCTCGCGCAGGAAGTGTGCTCCACGTGCGCTCGTCTCTGGCGCACGCGGCCAGCGCTGCGTCGAGTTCGGGCGCTCCGGCACGCGGCCAGCGACCGACGTTCGAGCGCGTCCCCTCGATCCTGACGTCGAAACCGTCGCTGCTCGTCGCGTCGTATGGGCGACCGTCGATCCAATGGTGGTGCTGAAGGGGCAAGCCGGTTCCGGAGAGGGCAAAAAGGGTCGCTCGCTCACTATGCTAGGCGCCCCGTCGTCCTCGAACAACCGACGCATCCCCTCGTGCCCCGCCCTCTCGCCTTCGATCGGAAGAAACGCATGGTCGCCAAAGGCGATTTCGATCGCGCATTCCGTCAGGGCAGTCGCGCCCGCGGTTCGATCGTGCTCGTCGTCGCGCGCGCGAACGGGCTCGCGCATTCACGACTCGGGCTTTCGATCGGCAAGAGCATTTGGAAGAGCGCTGTCAAACGCAACCGCGTGCGCCGCATCTTCCGCGAGTCGTTCCGACTGTCGTACGCCGAGTTGCCCGTGGGATTCGATCTCGTCTTGATCGCCGCGGCGCCCAAACTGGAGCCGAAGCTGATGGACACTTGCCTAGAACTCGTCGGCATGGCGAAAAAAGCCGCGCGGCGAGCGCAAGAAAAGTCGGCGGCGGAAACGTCGGCGGCCAAAACGTCGACGCCGGAAGGCGAGAACGCGTGAGCGGCCTGCGAGCGTGGGCCACGGCCCCGCTGCGTTTTTATCGAAGATTCCTGTCTCCTCTGAAGCCGCCGATGTGCCGCTTCAGCCCGACGTGCAGTCAATATGCGATCGAGGCCGTCGAAGCTCACGGCATTCCGCGCGGATCGATGCTTGCGATTCTGCGCATCGCGCGTTGTCATCCGTTTTGCAAGGGCGGCCACGATCCGGTTCCGCCCGTGAAATCGAAGTCCACGAAGGATCCCTCTCGATGACCGTGAACATTGCTCTCGTCGTTCCCCTCTCACTCGTCTTCGCCGCGTGCCGCGTGAGCGAGGAGTCGCGTGCGCCGAACGACGTCCTTCCGTCGGTTGCGCACACGCTGGCGCCGGTTGCCGCGCTGCCCGTGCCGATCGCGGGAGCGGCCGCCTGCGACGAGCTGATCCGTCCCGGCGAAACACGCTTCGCGCACCTCTTCAAAGTCACGACCGGCGTCGAGAACGCGGCCGAAGGTTATTGGTCGTTCGCGGGCGATCGATTGGTGTTCCAAGCGACCGTCGACGGCTCGGCGTGCGATCGCATCCTGGTGACGCGTCCGGGCGGCGTCGATTCGGTTTCGAACGGCGCGGGCGTCACGACGTGCTCGTACTTCATGCCCGGCGACAAGTCGGTGCTGTACGCGTCGACGCACGCGTTCATGCGCGATTGTCCGCCCAAGATCGACATGTCGAAAGGCTACGTGTGGGGCGTGCACAGCGAGTACGACATTTACGTGCACGATCTCGCTACCGGTCGCGAAAAAGCGTTGACCAACGAGTGGGGCTACGACGCCGAAGCCACCGTTTCTCCGCGCGGCGATCGCATCGTGTTCACGTCGACGCGTTCAGGCGATCTGGAGTTGTGGACGTGTGCGCTCGACGGGAGCGACTTGCGCCAAGTCACGCGCGAGCTCGGTTACGACGGCGGCGCGTACTTCAGCCACGACGGCAAGTCGTTGGTGTTCCGCTCGACTGCGTTCACGCCGGGCAAGGAAGCGGCCGAGCACGAGGATTACAAAAAACTGCTCGCCCAGTGGCTCGTGCGTCCGTCGAACATGGAGATCATGGTGTGCAATCCCGACGGTTCGGGGCGCCGCCAAGTGACGAAGCTCGGTAAAGCCAACTTCGCGCCGTTCTTCTTCCCCGACGACAAGAGGATCATCTTCGCGTCGAATCACGCCGACACGGCGACACGCGGTCGCAACTTCGATCTCTACGCGATCGACGTCGACGGCAAGAATCTCGAGCGCATCACGCACGACGCCGAGTTCGACGGCTTCCCGATGTTCTCACCCGACGGCAAATGGGTCGCGTTCGCGAGCAATCGCGGCGGTCGCAAGACGGGCGAGACGAACTTGTTCGTGGCGCAATGGCGCCCATGAACGTGGCGCAATGGCGCCCATGAACGTGGCGCAATGGCGCCAGTGAACGTGGCGCAAGGGCGCCAGTGAACGTGGCGCAAGGGCGCCAGTGAACACGGCGCAAGGGAGCCCATGAGCTCGGCGCAATGTCCCCAGTGAACACGGCGCAAGGGCCGCCCATGAGCTCAGCACAGTGGCGCCCATGAGCTCGGCGCAAGGGCGCCAGTGAACACGGCGCAAGGGCGCCCATGAGCTCGGCGCAATGTCCCCAGTGAACACGGCGCAAGGGCGGCCATGAACGCTGCGCAAGGGCGCGAGTGAACACAGCGTGGCGACGTCACGGACCAGAGCGCCCGTTCGTCACTGCTGCCCGCGCGTCGACAGCGTCACGCGCGTCTCCTGATCCTTGCCGTCGCGCGTGAACTTCACGAGCACCACGTCGCCTGGTTTGTACGTTTGCAGCGCGAACATGAAGTCGTCGATCGTCGTGACCTTGATGTCGCCGATCCCGATCAACACATCGCCCTTCAAGAAGCCTGCGTGCTCGGCCGGGCTACCGGCACTCGTGCCGTCGATCATCACGCCGCCTTTGTCCCACGCGTAGTTCGGGATCGAACCGAACCACGAACGGAAGCCGGACTGGATCACCTTCGCGTTCGGATCGACCTTGGGTTCGACGTACGCGAGCTTGCCCGCTGCGCACAGTCGGCGCACCAAATCGACGCTCAGATTCGTCACCTTCGCCGTCCCCGGTGCTTCGAAACGCTCCGTGTCGTCGCTCGGCTTGTGGTAGTCGGCGTGCAGACCGCTGAAGAGATGGAGTGCCGGAATCTTGCGCTTCAAAAACGTGGCGTGATCGCTCGAGCCGCCCATCATGTTGCTCGACGTGCTCACGACGAGCTCCAGGCCCGCGTTCTTTCCGACTTCGTCCATCCAACTCGCGAAGGGCGTCGCAGTGCCGGCCGCGAGCACTTGCAGCTTGTTCGAATCGGCGCGACCAACCATGTCGAGATTCAAATTCGCGCTGACGCCGGCGAGTTCGACCGTCGGATGCTCGCACCAGAAATCGCTGCCCAACAGGCCCAATTCCTCGCCCGACCACAGCGCGAACACGACGTCGCACGCCGGTCGCGGGCCGGTCGAGAGAATGCGCGCCATCTCGAGCACGGCCGCCGTTCCGCTCGCGTTGTCGTCCGCGCCGTTGTGAATCGCGTGAGCGCCCGCCGCAAGCGAACCGTGTCCGCCCATCCCGAGGTGGTCGTAGTGCGCACCGACGACGACGGTGCGCGATCCGTCGGCCCCGCGCAATTTGGCGAGCACGTTGCGCGCCGGACCGCGCTCGCGCAGGACGTCGGATTTCAAGTCGATCGTGTATGTCGCTTGGATCACAGGCGCAGCACTCGCTGTTTCGAGCCCACCGCGCCACGCGTCGACCGTCGCGTCGCCGAAAAGGATGCGCGCGCCCTTCCACGTGATCATCGCGCACGGAATGCCGGCACGAGCCGTTCCGCCTTCGCCGAACGCGAGCAGCGCTGCGGCCTCGTCGTCCGCCGACGGCAACAAGATTACGCCGACAGCGCCTCGTCGTTTCGCATTCATCACTTTCGTGAAGATCAATCCGCCTCCGCCCCAGCCGTCGCCCTTCGCGACCGTGGCGGTGTCGTGCGGCGCGACGGCGGGCGTCGTCGCACCGGCTGCATCACTCGGCGCGCTTTGCGGTTTCTGCGGCGCCGTCTTCGGCACTCCGCGCACCATCACGGCGATCTTGCCGGTCAACGTCACGTTCGCGAAGTCGTCGCGACCGCGCGCCGCATCGTCGATCGCGAACGCGACGAAGGCGGCATCACCTTTCGCAGGCCCGCCGTCGGAGCAAAAGAGCGGCACGAGATCGGTACCGGCGGAAAGCTGCATGTTCCACTTGGTGTTCGCGTCGAGAGCGCCGTCTTTCCGCGCGCTCGCCGCGATTTCCGAACGACCTCCGTCGCGTGCTTCCAGCGGCACGTCGAATTCCTGGAGGAAACCGACGCTGCCAGCGGGCTCCAGACCGAGCGCGCGGAAGCGTTTGGCGATGAAGTCCGCGGCTTCGAGCGCCTTCGACGTGCCGGCGCGGCGACCTTCGCGCACGTCGTCGGCGAGCCACGCGACGTCGCGTTGCAGGCGTTCGGCCTCGGCCGTTTGAACGCGCGACTGCGCACTCGTCGAGACGGAAGCGCATGTGAGGAGAACGGGGGCGGCGAAGAGTGCTGCGACGGAGAGTCTCATGCCGACATGGTAATGAGACGCGGGCTCGAATCGAGCCCCCGCGCTCACGATCCGTACACGGCGAGAGCAAGATCGATCGCCGCCTCGACGCGCGGCAGATTCGACTCTCCGCTCGCACCCGAGCGCATCTCGATCGAAACGTGCCCGGCATAGCGCACTTCGCGCAACGCGGCCGCGTACGCGGCGTGCGACACGACGCTGTTCGCGGTGAGCGGAACCAAATCCGGCTCGCTGGCGTGGAAGTGTTTCAATCGAGGACTCGCCGATCGAATTTCGGCGGCGCCTTCGCCGGCCATGTGCAGTGCGCCGGCGTCGAGGTGCGCGCCGATTCCCGGATGATCCACGCGCTCGACGAACGCGAGCGCTTGATGCGCGTTCACGATCCAATCGGCTCCGTACGCTGGCGGATTCGGCTCGATACACACGCACGTTCCGTGTTGCGCGGCGATTGCGCCGAGATCACGAAACCACGGCAGCGCAATCGCGTCGATCCGATCCGTCGCGAGCGTTCCGACCAGACGATTCTTCGGCGAGCCGAATACGAGCGTGCGCGCGCCGAGAAAGCCGCCCATGCGCACGACGCGCGCCAGGTGATCGAACATCGTGCGCCGCGTATGCTCCGCGCCGAAGAGCGCGAGACCGTCGGTTCCGAAGAGCAGCGCTTGCATGGCGACGATTTCGATGCCGCGCTCGTTCCAGAACGCGCGATAGCGATGGATCTCGTCGTCGGAAGCCGTCGCAGGAGAGCGCGACACCTTCGACGGCGCGACTTCGACGGCCGTGACGCCTTTCGAGCACAAGAGGTCGGCGACGGCGCTTTCCTCGTCGGCACGCCAGGCGATGTTCGAGATGGAGATCTTCACGAGCGTACCCCGCGGACAAAAGCGCCGATACGCTCGAGTGTCTCGTCCTTCGTCGCGATGTAGTTGCCTGCGCGACCGAAGTGGCGCGCGTGAATCGTCCGGATGTCGTAGCGCGGCGCAGGTGTATCGAGCCGATTCGTGAACTCGCGTCCGAATGCGACGCGCGCCACGTCGGCGACGCTCACGGGTTCCGTGGCGAAGTGCACGAGTGGGACTGCCGCTGCGAGACAGCGCTCGATGTCGCGCGTGATCTGAGCGAGGTCGTAGAACTGGAACACGCCGTCCGAGGGCACACGATCGAGCCTATTTTCGTGCAGGAAATCGAAGATCACGTTCTTCTTCAGGCCGTGACCGAACAGGCCCGGCAGTCGCACGACGAGCACATTCGCGAAGTGACTTTCGACCAACTGCTCGAGTTCGCGACGGTGCCGTCCGTACGGCGAACCTCGATCGACGTCGACCCGCGTCGTCTCGTCCACACCGACCGCATGCGCGAACACGTCGACGGTCGAAATGAGAACAAAGCGGGCAGCGGACACGCGCTGCAACGTGCGCATCAAGCGCTCGATCGCCGCTCGATCGCCCTCCGGATCCTGATTGGCGAGCCATTTCGCACCCGGAGCGCCGGCGCACACGACGAGATCGAAACTGCGGCCGGCGATCTCTTCGATGTTCGACGAGTTGTACTGCGCGTCGAAGCTCTGCTGCGACGCGAGATTGCCGCCGACGAATCCCGTGTGTCCGATGAGAGCACTCGTCATGACGTTACCGGCGGATCGTAGCGGCCGCGCACAGCGTTGACGAGCGTCGCGAACACGCGCCAGTTGCCGCGCCAGGGGCTGATCTTCGTCGGTGCGCGCTCGCCGATCGGGTACGTGCGCGTGACCGGGATCTCGACCACACGAAACCCCAAGCGCGCAGCACGGATCGCCAAGTAGTAATGCAGCTCGTACGCCTGGAACACGTCGCGCAAGGGCACGACGCGCGGATCCGTCAAGAAACGCCGACTGTAGCCGCGGAATCCGTTCGTGGTGTCCGTGTAGCGGAAGCCTGCTCCGCGCGAAATCAGCGGCGCGTGCAGCAGTTTCACGCCGAAATGTCGCAAGAACGGCGTGTTCACGCCGCGACCGCCGGCGATGTAGCGCGAACCCTGCACGTGATCGAACCCGCCCGCCAACTTCTCGATGAAGCGCGGAATCGCGCCCACGTCGTCCTTGTCGTTGCCGTCGACGAACACGAACCCGGCGTAACCCTGCTCAAGCCCCCACGCGATCGCCATGCGCATCTGTGCCGACAACTTGCCCGGACCGGTCTTCGTCAGGAGTGCGCGGACGTTCGCACTCGCGAGTCGCGCTGCCGCGAGCGAACCGTCGTGCGAACCTCCGTCGGCAATCACGACGTCGATCGAGCATGCCAGCGACGACAGCTTCACGAGCTCGCGCGCGATGCGTTCGCCTTCGTCGATGACCGGAATGCACACGACGAATTCCGAGCGCTTGGGAGCGAGTTCGAGCACGTGAAAGCTCGGGACTTCCGCCGTTCGATCGGCAAGAACGTACTCGACGCCGGGGACGCTCACGTCGATTCGCGCACGACGTTGCGCCGCTCTTCGTCGCGGATCATCACCGAACTCGAGCGCTCTTCGGCGACGAAGTAGAGCGGTCGGTCGCGCGTTTCCTCCAGCAGGCGTCCGACGTACTCGCACAGCACGGCGAGGATCGCGAAGAGGAACGCGAACATGACGGCGTGCTGCAAGGACAGTGTGGTCCATCCTTCGGCCACGCGCGTCTTGAAGACGTAGATCGAGACGATGTAGAGCACGTACAGAACGTTGAGCATCGACAACACAGCGCCGACGACCGACATCAACCGCAACGGCTGCGTCGAATTCGTCACGATCAAGCCGACGCCGCGCACGATCCCCTCGCGAACGCCTTGTCGCCGCGGTTCGGCACGACGATCGGTCGGACGGTACTCCACGAAAACGTGTGGAAATCCGACGTAGTTCCCGAACAGCCGCACTGCTCGTGCCTTGTCCTTGATCTGTCCGACGGCGTTCATCGCTTGACGCGTCATCGACAGGAAAAGCGTCGCGCGATCCGGCATGTCGATGCGCAAGAGTCGCCGCAAGATCGCGTTGAACACGCGTCGACCGAGCGCATACAGCGTGCTCTCTCGCCGATCGCTCGAGCGCACACCGAACACGATGCCGTTCGTGCGCCGCGCCTCGTCGACGAACTTCGGCACCATGTCGGGCGGGTCGAATTCCGGTTGCAGCACGACGACCACGTCACCGATCACGGTGTCCAGGCCGGCGGAAATCGCGATCTCGACGCCGAACGGCCGCGACAAACGCAAGTAGCGCACACATTCGTGACGCATCAGCAAATCGTCGACGACGGGCTTCGTCCCATCGCGCGAACCGTCGTCGACAAGAACGATCTCGTAGTTCTGCCAGCGTGCGCGGACGACTCGGACGAGCTCTTCGGCGAACGTCTTCAGGATGTCCGCGTCGTCGCGCAACGGCACGACGACGGAAACGAGATAGTTCGAAACGAGTGTCATCGGGAGCAGTGCGCAGTCGCCAAGGTGTCTCGGTCGAGCAAGTGTTGCAAGGATCGAATGGAGCGTCGGCTCAATCGTTCGCGCACAAGCGCAGAGCGTGCAGTTCGAGGTCGGCGCCCGAACTTTCGATCTCGATCCAAGCATTGGGCCGCGTGTGCCAATTCGCCTGCATTCCCGGGCGAAACACGTATTCGGTGGGTCGTGGGTCCTGGGCCACGTCGAACCGGAACGAGCCGCCGACCAGGTCGCCGACGCCGTAGCGGACGATCACGGCGTGCGCGCTCGAAGTGGGGTTCGAGAGTGTGATTTCGACGAGCACGCTGCGCTCGGATCGCGCTCGAGGCGCGCAGGCGAAGCGTTCCGATCGGCCGGCTGCCAGCGTGCGCACCGGCGCACCGAGCGCGGTCACGAGCGTCGCTGTGATACGCGGCGTGCGATCCAACGTGCCCCACAACCGCGGCGTGGCGCCGAGTTCGGTGTCGATCGGAGTCGCTGCACGCAAGGCGACGGCAGCGCGAGCCGAGTCGACCGTGCGCCGTGCGCGGACCTGCTCGAGGACGAGGCCGCCGCTCGCGGACGCACTCTCGACCGTGACACGCGTCGCGCGGGTCACTGTCGCCAAGTCGACGAGCTCGAACTGCGCATCGACCGGCCATGTGACCGCACGCTCGAGCGTGTCCTCGTACGCGTTGTTTCGAGTCTTGAAGCGCACGTTGAAGAGCCCGGCCCGCGTCGCCTCACCGCTCGCGGCGAGCGAAAGCGTCTCACCGGCCTCGATGTCGAACACGCTCGAGCCCGCACCGATCGGCACGTCACCGAGTTGCTCACCGACTGGCCCCCAATCGCGCGTCGGCGCCCAATCGTCTCGTGCCCACACTTGCCAGCGTCCGGCCATCGTGAACGGCTGCGCGCGCGACATCAGCTCGTCGAACAACCGCGCGTGCCACAAGTGCAGCGGGATTCGATCGATCGCGACGTCGGCCGTCATCCCGGCGGCGACGGCCATGTCGAATTCCTGTTGCAAGACGAGCAGGGGTGCGCGCTGACTCTCCAGTTCGGCCAAGAAGCGCTTTTGCAAGCGATCGCCCTGCAAGACGATGGCGTGATTGCACCAATGCGGCGAACGCGCTCCGCTGAACACGTACAGCATCGGCGAGGCCGACAAGTCCACGAAGGTCTGATCGGGAGCGAGGACCGCGCGTGTGAGTTCGCGCATCGGATCGATGTTGTTCGCGCGGAAAACGTTCGAGATCGGCGTGCGATCGAAGCGCGTTTCGCCGACTGCGGTCTTCGACCACGAGCGCAGACGGATCGATGCGCGGGCCAGGCTGTTCGAGCGCCATTGGCCGGCACGGGATTGCTCGAGCGACAGATCGAAAGCGAGAGGCAAAAGCGCGTGAAGTGCGAGGGACGCCACGATGCTCGCGCGTCGTCGATCGGGCGCCGCGAGCACGATCGGCGCGAAGGCGATCACCGCGAACTGGAACGCCGTGACGTAGGTGCCGTCGCGCTCGACGAACGTGTGCCGCACGAGCCCGCGCGTGAAGACAACGAGGCTGAATGCGGCCAAGAACACGAGCGCGTACGTCGCGAAACGGCGCTCGTTATGGGCTTCGTCGAGCTGCCTGGCGCGGAGCACGAGCCACACGGCGATGACGAGCGTGAGCGCCGGAGCAATGAACAAACGGAACGAGACGACCGCGGTCATCTCGTCGAAGAATCGCGCTCGACCGAAGGCCTGGTCGGAAGAGGCGATGCTACGGAATTCGGTGAAGCGCCCGATCAGGTCGACGTCGCGCGCAAGTGCCACGAGCAGAACCGCGACCGTCACGAGCACCACGACGATTCCCGTTCCGACGAGAGCTTTTCTCCAAGCGAAACCGCGCTGCACGCTCCATGTGACAGCGAGAGCGATCGCGGCCGCTCCGCCGAGGTCCATGCGCCACAGACACAATCCGACCCACGCGAGCGCGACCCAGGCGAACTGCATGCGCCGATTCTGCCGCGTGCTCCACACTGCGAGAAAAGTGAAGACGACCGCCATCGCGACATCGGAGGGAAACATCCAACGCGTGAACGGCGAGGCGACGACGAGAACGAACGCGAGCGGAGCAGACGACAACAGGCGCGCGAGCAACGCGTAGATCGACACCGACACGAGGGCGACCGGAACGAAGTCCCAGTGTTGCCAAGCGATTCCGCTCCATCCGTTCGCGAACGAGAACAAGAACCCCATCAGGGAATCGGACAAACCGTGCACGTCGAACGTGTCGAAGAAGGGCCAGCGACCGAACTCGAACCACTGTTGGATGGAGAGCCCGGCGTTGCCTGCCTCGAGCATCTCGAAGTGCGGATCGCGTGTCGGCGTCCACGATGCGAGGCATGCACAACCGAGGATCAGCGCCGGAAACGTGACTCGCGCGAGCGCTCGCTCGGGATCGAACGGTCGTCGACGCGCTACCACGATGCACAGGACCAAAATCGCGAGAGCGCACAGGATCGAACTCGCAGTCGCCGAAACACCGCGAATTCCACGTTGATTCGCGATGAGCACGATCTCTTCGCGCACCACCAGCGCGAGCGGAACGAAGGACAAGGCCGCCGCACAGGCGAGGGACGTTTCGACCGCACGTGTCCTGCCTGCGCGCTCCACGAGCGCGAGCACGACGACGACGAGAGACGTGAGGACTGCCACGGCGATCGCGTTCGTACGCAGCGGAGTGACGGCGAGGAGCGCGTACGCAGCCGCTGCGACGACGAGAAAAGCCGAGCCGTGGCGATCGCGATCGCCTGAGCCGCTCACTCTGAAACGCGCCAGCGAGCACACGAGGTAGGCGACGACGAGCGCGGCGCACATCCGGACTGCGTCGGTTTCGATGCTCGTCAGTCCCGCCCAGACGACGAGCAACGTGCCGATCGCCGAGGCGCGCTCCAGATTCTCGCTCGCGGCGTCGCCGATCACGCGCGCGAGTCGTGTCAGACACGCGAGCGCAGCGCACGCCGCGAGAACGAACGCCGTCAGCGTCGCGAAATAGAGTTTGGCTCGCGCTCCGACGTCGACCGCATGCACCGTGGCGTTCGAAACGATGCGGTCGTCGAACTGGATCGCGTCGAAACGCACGAGGTCGAGCACGCCCCACGCGGCCAGCGCCCCGCAGAAGAGTGCCGTGAGTCCGTGTGCGCGCCAATTCACGAGTTCACGCGCTCCAGCGAGAGCAAGGGCTCCAGTTCACGGCCCATGTCGTACACGTTGTCGATCTTGCCCCCCAGCACGCAGTGGAGTCCCGCGATACCCGCGTCGCGTTTGAACAAGATCGGTCGCGAATCGTCGGCCTCGCTCTGCGGCAGCACGGTCTTCAATTCCCACAGCGAGTCGACGACTTCGAAACGCGAGACGATCGGCATGTAACGCGCAGCATCCTTCTGCATGAAGGTCGCCTTCGATCGGCGTGGCAAGCGCGAGAACATGGCCGCGTTTTCAGCCGTTTCCTCGCGATCCAGCCAGGAAGCATGAGGCGTGTAGCGCACATGACTGAGGGTATGCAGACCGCGCGCTGGGAACGGCATGAACGAGAAGAACGGCCCGCACATGACCGTGACTCCGACTCCGCGGAGTTCATCAGGAACGCGGACCAGCGCCAGTTCGGTGAACTCTTGGCGCAGCGCGATCTGTTCGACGCCCGAACGTCGCATCAAGTCGTTGATGCCCGCGTACGTGCAATTGAAGACGTGTTCGGAACCGAAGGATGTGTCCGCGTCGGAAGCGAGATCGCGGACGCGCGTGACGACGCGCGCACCGCTCGACGTGCTCGGCTCGAACGTTCGCGCATCGTGGCCCGTGAACACCTTCACGCCGGCCGCTGCGAGCAGCGTCGTGATGCGCGCAGCCAGCCGCTCGGCGTCGAAGGCCCATTCGTCGGCCGCGAAGACGTCCTCGACCGTGTGCGCATCGAACAAGTCTCGGATCGCGCGCGGTGGCGAGCGCAGAGGCGCCTGGATGCGCGCGCAGAACGTCTTGAACTGCGCCGCAGTCACGTTCGACGACGTGCGCGCGATGGCGTAGTACATCGTGAAACGGCGCTCGATGCAGTCGTCGAACTCAACCAGAAAACGCGCCGAGTTCACGCGCGAACGCAGTCCGGTCAGGATGCTGCGTGGGTAGTGATAGCCGTTGTGGACGCGCGCCTGATTGTGGAACGACGCGCGGCGCAAGAGTTCGTTCTCGCGCTCGAGCAGCACGACCGATCGACCCCGTCGCGCGAGTTCCAGCGCCAACCAAGCGCCGAAGAAACCGCCTCCGACCACCAGCGTCTCCGTGAGTACAGCGGGGCGTGCAGCGCTGGAAGTCATGCGATTTTCGACCCGTCGGCCATGCACAATCGAGTGTAGAGGATCGTCGGCCTCCGCGCGCTCGCTACACTGCGAGAGAGTGCAACTACACGTTCTTTCCAGCGGCAGCGAAGGCAACAGCACGATCGTGCGTGCCGGCGAAACCACGTTGATGATCGACGCCGGGCTGGCGCGCGTCGCGATGGACGAGCGGCTGGCAGCCGCGCGATTGCCGCCGCGCGGGATCGCGCATGTCCTCGTCACGCACGGTCACCTGGACCACGCGCGCAGCGCCGGTTATGTCGCGCGTGCGAATCACGCGACGCTGCACTGTGCCGAGACGATGATGACGCACGCGTCGGCCAAACGCGCGAAACGCTTGTCGACGATCCGCGTCAACCACGAGTTCGAGTTGCGCGCCGAGGGAACGGACGACGTCGTGCGCGCGCTGCCCGCGATGATCCCCCACGACTGCGATCCGACGGTCGCGTACCGATTGGAACACGCAGGCCGCGTCGCCGTCGTCCTGACCGACATGGGTTGTGTGGACGATGCGGTCGCGCGGCAATTGAGTGGCGCGCACGTGTTGGTGCTCGAGTTCAATCACGAGCCACACCTGATGGAGACGAGTCCCTATCCGATGGTGTTGCGCAAGCGCATCCTCGGCAACCGCGGACACCTCTCGAACGCTCAAGGTGCCGCGATGCTCGAGCGTTTGGCGTCCGCCGATCTGCACACGCTCGTGCTCGCCCATCTGTCGTCGAAAACGAACACGCGTGAGCTCGCACTGGCAGCAGCACACGGTGCGCTGGAACGACTCGGGCTCACCTCGAAAGTGCGCGTGATCGTCGCCGACCAACACGGTGCGCTCGAACCCATCGCTGTCTGACGCTCAGCCGAACACCGACCAGCGCACGATCGCCCACACCGCGATGAAGGCGTCTTTCAGGCCGATTTTCTTGCCTTCCGAGTAGTCGCGACCGGAGTACGTGATCGGCACCTCGTACACGCGCGCGCGCAACTTGGCGACTTTGGCGGCGAACTCCGGCTCGACTGCGAACGTGCGGCTCTTGATCTCGATCTTGTCGGCTATCTCGCGTCGGAAGACTTTGTAGCAAGTCTCCATGTCCGACAAATTCATGTTGGTGAACATGTTGGACAACGTGGTCAACATGCGATTGCCGACGTAGTGCCAGTACAAGTGCACACGCGCGTACGGCGAGCCGAGGAAACGACTGCCGTAGACGACATCGGCTTTGCCCTCGAGAATCGGACGCAACAAGACGCCGTAGTCGTTAGGGTCGTACTCGAGGTCGGCGTCCTGGATCAAAACGATGTCGCCGGTCACTTGTTTGAATCCGGTCGAGAGCGCAGCGCCTTTGCCGCCGTTCACCGCGTGATGGAAACAGCGCACGTTCGAATGCGCGGCTGCGAGCTCGGCCATGATCTCGCGCGAGCGATCTTTCGAACCGTCGTCGACGAGGATCACTTCCTTCTCGAACGGCGTCGCCAGCACACGACGCACGATCTCGGCGAGAGTTTTTTCCTCGTTGTAGACGGGCATCACGACCGAGAGCTTCATCGCACTAGCCTTTCGGATCGGACAGGGTGTCCGCCGGAAGGATTCGATCGAGGCCCATGTAAAGCGTCATTCCGCGCTGCAATTCTGCGTATCCGCGCTCGCCCTCGATGCACCAATTGGGCTTCAAGAACAGCCCGAAGATCTCGGCGTCCGTGCGCCGCCGTTTGAGCTGAACCGCGGCTCGACGGGCACTCCAGTGATCGAACCGACCGAGCAGATCGTTGATGCCGATCAAGTCGGCTGCCGCAGTGCGCTTCACGCCGATGTCGTCTTTCCACAGCGCGCGTTCGGCCTTGTCGAGCATGCGCTTCAATCCGCCGCCGCCGGCCGGATCGCTCAATTCTTCGATGCGAAACTCGCGCTCGTGCTCGTGCAATCCGGACACCATCCACATGCGCCGCATGAAGAGCGCGAAGATCGGACCGAGCAACACACGCAAGTTGTCGTCGTCGTAGTTCTTGAAGCACGCCAGCACCGGATTGCGCGTCTGCAACAAGCGAATCGTTTCGGGCGGCATACGCCGACTCGTGCTCGAGTGATGGTGCCAACAGCGCGCCGTCGGAACGTACTGCACGGTGTAGCCCATGACCCACGTGCGCCAACCTAGATCGACGTCTTCGTAGTACGCGAAGAACTCGTCGTCGAAACCGCCGACGTCGTGGAACACGGCCGCATCCATCGCCATCGCGCCGCCGCATGCGAACAACGTCTTGAGCGGCACGTCGAACTCGAGACCCGGCGCTTCCATGTAGCCGCGCTGGATGCCGATGCCGTGGAAGTTCATCCCGCCGCCGGCCGAGTTCATGACCTTGCCGTCCCACGAAAACATCTTCGCCGTCGTCGCGTGACACTCCTTGTGCACGATCGGCGCAACGAGCTCGCGCAGGAAACTCGGGTCGACGCGCATGTCGTTGTTCAAGAAGACCAGCACGCTCGCGGTCTTAGCGAGCTTGGCTCCTTGATTGCAACCGGCCGCGAAACCGACGTTCTTGTCGTTCACGACGAGGCGCACCCACGCGTGTTTGGAGCGCATTTCCTCGACCGATCCGTCACTGGACGCATTGTCGATCAAGATCACTTCGAACCGATCGCGCGGATAGTCGAGCTTCGACAAACTTTCGAAACACGGCTCGAGGTGATGCCGTCCGTTCAGGTTCAAAATCACGATCGTGCAACGCGGCAAGTCTTTTTCGGCGACAGGCGCGGAGGCCGAGACCTCCAGGTCGGGGCGCTGCAAACGCCGACCCGGGGAACTCGGTGCGCGTGCAGCAGGCGTGTCGGGCACGTGATCTGCATTCGGCAGCGAGCCTTCCTTGAACAGGCGATCGAAGAAGCGACTCATGCGTGGAGCGAAGTTTTCTGCGCATTCGAGAGGATGACGATGCGCTTCAACCGGGCGTGCGTGCGCGCCCCCGAAGGTGTGGTCAGGGGTTCGAAAGCGAGCACGGACGCGTCGGAAGCGAGTTCGAGCTCGACGTCGTGCGTGCGCACACCTTCGACACCCTGCGACGTGAATGCGGGGAACTCGCCGATGCGGCGCCCGTCGACTGCGACCGCGAGGCCGAGCGCGAGTGCGGGCTCGGTGCCCAGCGCGAACTGTTCGATGCGCAGCGTGCGTAGCGCTCCGCCGCAGCCGCGGATGTCGAACTCGACGCGCGCCGTCCCGTCTGCGCGCAGGAGCAGCATGTCGGCTCCCTGTTGTTCCACGGAGCCGATGCGGCGCGTCGCTTCGATCGCTGCGCGGTCGAGCAGCACGCGCGGTCGGGTCTCACCGATCTCGTCGCGTTCGATCGCACACAACGCGCGGTAGCGCGCTTCCGTGACGGCGGCGTCATCAGCGATCGTCTTGATCTCCATCCAGTCCTGCGACAAGCGCCGGACCAGATCCCGATCCTCGACGAAACGGCTGAGTTTCTCGGCTAAATCGTCCTCGTCGCCAACTTCGAAGTGCAAGCCGTCGACGCCGTCGCGCACGAACTCGGCCATGCCGCCGATATTCGACGCGACGACCGGCGTGTGCGTCAGGAACGCTTCGTGGATCGTGATCGGCGAGTTCTCGAACCAGATCGACGGCACGATCAACACGTCGATCTCAGCGTAGACCTTGGACAAATTCGCGTTGTCGAAACGGCCCTTGAACTCGACGTTCGCACCGGCGAGTTCGCGCAACAGACGATGGTGCTCGTCGCTGTCGGGTTTGAAATCACCGTGGACGACGAGCACGGCATTCTCGCCTTGCAGTCGCCGCATCGCGCGCAACATGACCTCGCCGCCCTTGTACCAGACCAGCGATCCGACGAAGCCGAAACGCACTCGGCCACGCGAATCGGGTTTCTTCGTCAGCGCGTGCACATGATCGGTGCGCATGCCGTTGTCGGAGAAAACGAGCGTGTGCGCGTCGAAGTCGGCTGTATCGATCAGTTTCTTGCGCAAGAAACGTCCCGGACTGACGCGCAGATCGGCGCGTTGGTAGCACCCGACGACGTCGCCGTGGCGCGCCATCATCTCCGCGTACTCGTCGCGCCCGGCGATTTCAGCGAGAAAATTGCCCATCGGCCCGAGCAGATTGCCGGCGCGTTTCGCGGCCGGAATGTGCTCGAGCAGCTTGTCCTTCACGCACAAGAAGCAGCCGGCTCCTTGGTTTTCTTCACAGCGCACGCCGTCGGGACGGATCAACTGCACACGCGCGCAGATCGACCAGTAGTCGTGGATCGTGAGCAGCGTCGCGATCCCGCGCTCGCGCGCGACGTCGACGCAGCCGGCCGAGAGGTGGATCAAGTGCTGAAAATGCACGATGTCCGGCCGCTCGCGCTCGAGGACGTCCGCGAACGCAGCCTCGGCTTTGGGCTGCCGATAGCTGTCGGAGAGTCGCTTGTGGTCGAGCCGATGGACCATACGCAACACGCGCAAACCCTGGAACGCCGTCTCGTGCACACTGAAGTCGACGGCCGCGTCGTCACTCGCCGGCGCGCGCGTGAACACCACGACCTCGTGTCCGCGACGCGCCATCTCCAGAGCGATGTTCTGCGTGTAGATCTCGGTGCCGGCCCACGTGTCGGGCGGAAAACCGTGCACGACGTAGAGCACTTTCAGACGTGTTTTCTCGAGCAAACGCGTGCGCGGATAGCGCTTCTTCGTCGCTCCACCCTCGTGCAAACCTTCGAACACGGCCGTGCGCAATCGCGCTGCGTGCTCCAACTCGCGTCCGTATTCGGCATCGGACAAGTTCGCCGCGCGCAGCGCCTCGCGATCGCGATCGAGCTGTCGATCGGCCAGGATGCGCGCGTCGGATTTGGTCGCGACGCAGATGCGATCGAGCCATTCGGCGTTGAAACGCGCGTCGATCGCGGCACGCGCGTGCGTCTCTTCCGGCGTGTGGTCGTGGCTGTGTTCGACGGTGGCTTCGTCGTCGTAGACGATCGTGAAACCCGCTTCGAGGAGTGCTCGCGCCATCAACACGTCTTCGCCGAACCACGTGCGCGGGAACGGATGGCGCTCCCACAACTCGCGTCGCACGGCGCTCGCGACGTCGTTGAAGTTGTAGAGCACACGCCGCTCGTGCGTGTTCATCAAGGCGTACGTCGTGTCGTCGGGCAGACGCACTTCGCGCCGACCGGGCATGTACCCGGGATCGTTCGCGCTGAAGATGCGCGTCAGGAGTTCGCAGTCGGGCCGCGGGACGTTGCGACAGTACGCGCCGCCGACGCGCTCGTCCGTGAAGTTCTGAGCCAACGTCTGGAGCCAGCGGTCCGACGACGGGATCGCGTCCTGCGTCAAAAACACCAGCAGATCACCGGACGACAACGCCGCGAGTCGATTGCGCGTGTCGCCGTGATCGAACTCGACCTTGTCGATGCGGCGACGACGAAACGGCACCGGGAATTTCTTCTCGAACTCGCCCAACAGTTCCCAAGTTCCGTCGGAGGAGCCCGAATCGATCGCGCTGAATTCCCACGCGATGTCGCAGCGCTGCGTCGTCAAGCGCGTCAGCACGCGCTCCAGGAATTCGATCCCCTGCCACGTGGGCATCAGCACGCTGATGAAACGAATCGGACGCATCAGGAGGACTTCTCGAGCGCGAACAGTAGACAGGTTGCGTGCGCTCCTTGGAAGGGTGCGTGCGGCTCAAGCACGCGTCGCGCGGCTGCCGACGTACTGGCCCAGAACCTGTGCGCCCCGCAGGAACGGCGAGCGCAGGATCGCCGACCTGGATCGACCCTCCGCGCGCACGAAGCGCCAGTCTTCACGCACTTCGAAGGTCAATCCCTTGGCGACCGACCACAGGCTGGGCCGCACGCGTTGACCGAGTTCGCGGGCGCGGAATGCGGCGTCGGTTTTGTAGCGCTCGTACGCCGAACGCGGCGTGTAGCGGTGCGCGTGCATCACGACGGCCTCGGGTGCGAAGCGGATGCGCCAGCCACGGGCGAGCGCGCGCTCGGCCCACGTCGAATCTTCACCGAACGACACGTCTGGAAACGGCAGCTGGCGCCACGCCAGAGCCCGCATCGCGCTGGTCACGTTGTTGAATGTCAGGCGACTCTCGTCTGCCTTGCGTCCGTCCGTCGCGCGCTCGAACACGAGCGGCACGGCGGAACTCTCGTGCGCTGCGAGCGCCGTTCGCGCAGTCAGCGCGTCGTCGTCCGCTCGCGGCAGCACGCGTGCGTACGCACCCATCGTCACGCCGTCGTCGAATGCCGCGACGAGCGAGCGGATCGTCGTCGGGTCGCGCGGCAGCGCATCCTGCGTCATGAAGACGAGAATCTCGCCGCGTGCGAGTTCGGCAATTCGATTGCGCGTCGCGCCGTGGCGGAAATCACTCTGCGCAATACGCTCGACACGCGCCGCGAAGCGCTCCAAGAGAGCAGCCGTGCCATCGGTCGAACTCGAATCGACGGCGACGATCTCGAGGCCTCCAGGAAGCTGTTGCTCGGCGAGGCGCGGCAGGAGCTCTTCCAACTCGGCCGCGCCGTTCCAGGTCGGCAGACAGATCGAAACGCGCGGGGGGGTCGCGGACATGGGCGGTCGGAGAGACTACGCGCTGTCCCGCCCCATTCCACGAGTTTGACCGTCCTGTCCAAGGCACGATCACACTCGTGGAATGGGGCGGGACCCCCCGCCGTTTCGTTCCCAAGGTCCGGTTCTTCCCACTCCGCCCGTTGCACCTCGGATCCCATGCCGACGAACGGAGCCTCTCTCCATGACCCAACGACGAGGAGTCCCTGGGGCCACTATCCGAGTCTCGCGCGGCGCTCGGTGCAGCTAGTTGGAGAGAACTTGGGCGAACCCGTCACCGAGAGTCCAGGACGCATGGGTTGTGCGCGCGACGTGGAGGGCTAGAGGGCGCCGCCGAGCTGTTTCCCCACTTCCGCTCCCGCGAATCCACCTTGGCGGATCCGGGGCGGTCGCGGATCATGGCTCGGCCGGTGCTCCGCGCCTCTCCCGCGGAGCACGAGCGTTTTCGACAAGGACCCCGCGCACGTCGCGTCGGCTGGCAGGCCGCGGAGCGGATTTCCTCGACGACGAACCGGACCGTTCCAACCGCAAGATCCCGCCCCCGCGAGGCGCGAAAGATTCGCATGAAACTCCTTCTCTCTACCTTCGTTTTCGCGGCCCTGTGGGTGCCCTCCTACGCGCAAACCGGTGACGCGCTCGTGCACCTCGGGAGTCGCGCCACGGGATCCGTCAACGTCTCGCGGACCGGTAACGTGTTCGCGTTGCGCTTCAGCGGCGACGAGGTCGTCGAGTACAAGCTCGACCTCGATGGGACGTACGTGTCCAAAGGTCGCATCAGCATCCAAGAGAGTTCGAGCGACTCTTGGCCGATGCTCGACGTCAACCCCGGTTACCGCGACGGGGGCGGAGCGCTGCACAGCGTCGGTTGGTTGTCTTCGTACGCGAGTCTGAATTCGACGGCGATGACGAGCGACTCGGTGATCTTGGATTTCACCGACGACTTCACGTCGATCGGCGAGGGCGTGCGGCATCGACGCACCACGCTGACATTGAAGGGCAAGATGTTGTCGGTGCGCTACCAGGACATGGACCAGAGCACGTCGTACAACCGCAACTACATCGGCATCCTGCACGGTGATGCGATCGGGCTCGATTCGCCTCAGGTCTTGCGGCTGATCGGCGGCATGGCGCAGCCGATCGTGAAGTTCGTGAATCCGGCGACGTCGAAGAATTTCTACTACAGCAACATCCTCGACCTCTTCAACACGAACTCGTCGAACTACTTCCTCAATCAAGTGCCCTATGTGCCGTCGCCGACGACCACTTCGCTCAACTACGGGTACAGCACGTGGAATCAGTACGCGCCGCTGTCGAACGGAACTTCGATCGGTGGGCCGATCGACGACACGTTTCGCATCGTCGTGACGGGCAAGGTCGAGGAAGCGCTCGTGACACCGACGCAAAGCGCTTCGCCGTACCGCGAGTTGCTCACCGATCGCATGGTGCTCTTGCTGCCGTCGTCCGATTTCACGACGTATCCGCCGCTGTGGAACCTCTTCGATTCGTGGGGAGTGGACAACATCGCCGGTTACTTCTTCGACTGGTCCGCAGCGCAAGGCGACGCGCCGGCTGGGTACAACGTCGGGCCCGATTGGTGGCCGCCGACGAATCCGAGCGCGTTCGCGACGGCGATTCAGACGGGCACGGCGAAGGGCTACTTGCTCGGCGCCTACAACTCCTACAACACCATGCCGCCGAGTGCGCCTCCGGGGATCTTCGATCTCTCGCACGCGGCTCGCGCGTCGAATGGTCAACCGAAGTTGACCGTGCAATTCGGTCTGCCCGTCATCTCGACGACGGCCAGCGGCCTCGAGGCCGCGCGTGAGTCGAACCTGTTGAAGAACAACGCGGGAGCGAACCTCGGGTACCTCGACATCCAGACATACTCTTCGCCCTCGCGCGGCGCCGACGGCGATCACATCGATCAATTGGCGGGTTCGCCGTGGGCGAAGACGCTGAAGGCCGCGTGCGCCGATCAGAAGACGTGGATGCGCGCGCTGCAGGACACCTATCAAGGCCCGCTGCTCGGCGAAGGTTCGTACATCGACCCGGGTTCCAACTTCGAGTTCTTGTGGGCGGGCTTTTGCGACAGCACGCAGCGTTCGCTGAACACCGGCTCGGGCTTCGACAACACGCAACTGCCGGCGACGCGTCGCGGTTGGATGTTCTCGCCGACAGGTTGGCCCGTCGTTCCCGAGATCGATTGGCGCGTGCTCGACCCGCTGCAGGTCAACCACGGCAACGGTTTCTACGGCCGTTTCTTCTCGCGCGCCGACGGTGCGAACGTCGTCACGGCGGCCGGTGAACCGATCTTCCCCCTGACCGAGACAGCTCTCGACCGCAACCGCATCTACGAACTCACGTACGGCAAGGCCGGTTTCTTGATCTCGAACGGCTTCATGAACGGCATCGGGAATTACTCGACGCACGCCGAGTTGGTGCGCGAGTACTTCATGACGAACGCGCTGCAAGCGCGCTTCACCAAAGAGACGCCGATTGCGATCGAGTACGAACGAGAAGGTGTTTTCAAGAGCTTCCAGACGCTCGTGCAGGAAACGAACTCGCTCGAAGCGTGTCGCGATCCGCGCCTGCGAATTCGTTTCGCGAGCGGGCTCGAGATGTGGCTCAACCACGCGAACCCGAACTGGATCGCCAACGTGGGCGGCGTCACCTACAACATTCCGTCCGACGGATTCGTCGCCATCCAACCGTCCAGCGGACTGCTCGCCTTCTCGGCGATTCCGCCGGGGCTGACCTCGCGCGTCGACTACTGCCTCGATCCCGCGGCGTACGAATTCTTCGACGGGCGCGGCAGTGTCACGGGCTACGCCGGACAATCGAATCCCAGCATTCGCGGCGTATCGTTCACGAGTTTTTCTCGCGGACGGACGTTCCGCGAGGTGGGCGATGCGAGCTTGACTCAGGTCGGAGCGACGACGGCGCCGGCGTTGGTGCGCGTCCAAGTCGAGCCGGCCGCGAACACGCTCCCCGTCGGCTCTCGCAAAGGCTTGAAAGCGATCGCCGTCTACGCGAACGGCGCGCGCCGCAATGTGACGAAACTCGTGACGTGGTCCAGCGGTTCGAGCGGTATCGCGAGCGTCAACAACGGTGCGGCGCTCACCGCGAACGGCGTCGGGTCGACGAGTGTCACGGTCAGCTCGTGGAACGGCGCACCGGTCACGCCGGCGAACATCACCGTGCAGTAGAAGGTCGCGCTCCGCGGAACATCAACACGCAGAGCGCCACCATGAACGACGCAGCGACGACGTCGCTCGCCGCGATCTCTGGAAACCACGCGGCGAGTTTCGCGACGGCCGGATGCAGGCCTTGATCGGAATCGAAACCCGGCAAGAAGCCGAGCATCGCGGCGCCGATGCCGAGGATCGAAGCGCCGGCGATCAGGCCCGAGCACCACAGCACGCCCTCGGGCTCGTCCTCGGCGTCGGGCACCCGTTCGTAGCGCTTGTCGGCGACGAGGCGCACCAATCCGCCTAGGAAAACAGGCATCGTCGACGCGAGCGGCAAGTACACGCCGACCGCGAACGTCAGTGAGCGGAATCCCAAGAGCTCGATGAAGATCGCGATTGCGACACCGATCAAGATCAAGTCCCAGGGCAGCCGATGCTCGAGCAGTCCGTCGATGACGACGGACATGAGCTTCGCCTGCGGAGCTTGCAGTCGTCCCGCGCCGATGCCGTCTTCACGCTCGAACTTCACTTCTCGCGTCGCGGGATCGACCAAGTAGATCGCCGGTTTCAAACCGCTCGCGTCGTTCGGCGGGACGCGCACGAACGCGTAGGTCGCTCCGTCGTCGCGACGTTCGATCGTCTCGGCGCTGGCCACGAGCTCCTCTGCGAGCACGACGCGTGCGGCGACGGCCGTGTCCTTCGTCTCGGCAGCATTCAGCAAGTACGTCGTCCAACCGACGGCCAAAACCGACGTGACGACGCCGATGAGCAACGCTCCTTGCTGCTTCACCGGCGTCGCGCCGAGCAGATAGCCCGTCTTCAAATCCTGGCTGCACGTGCCCGCGTTGCTGATCGCGATGCAGATGATCGCGCCGATGATGAGCGCGAGTCGCGAGTACGTCGAGCCTTCCCAACCGACGGCGAGAAAAATCCCGCACGTCGCCATCAACACGCCGATGGTCATGCCCGAAAGCGGACACGACGAGGAGCCGACTTCGCCGGTGACGCGCGAGCTCACGACCGCGAACAAGAAGCCGATGACGAGGATCAACACTGCGCCGAGCAAGTTCATCTGGAACGCCGGCACAGCCCAGATGAACGCGACGATCGCGAGAGCGCCGACGACGAGCACCGGCGTCGGGGTGTCGCGATCGGTGCGCGGCACGAGGTTGCCGCTCGCGCCGCTGCTCGAAAACAGCGAACCCGCCGACGCGCGAATCGAAGCGACGATCGCCGGCGTCGCGCGCAACAAAGCGAAGACTCCGCCGGCGGCGACGGCTCCCGCGCCGATGTGCTTGACGTAGTTCGCCCACACCGAACTCGACGACGCACCGTACGTCATGACGCTGACGAGATCGCTCGCCGGCGCGAGCGGCGCCGTGAGCGGCCCCGCGAAGAACACGATCATCGGGACGAGCACGAAGCTCGCGAGCACCGATCCCGCGACCATCATGAGCGACGTGCGGTAGCCGATGATGTAACCGACGCCCATCAATTCCGGCGCGACGTCGCATCCGACCGAAGCGCCTTTGAAGGCCGCGATCGGCGCGAAAATCGACGCTTTCACGCCGCCGAACAGCGCCGGAATCGCCTTGAAGAATGCGCCGAATCCGAGGCCGATGAACACCTTCTTGGCGCTCGTCCCGCCCTTCTCGCCGGCGAGGATGATCTCTGCGCACGCCTTGCCTTCGGGGTAGCGCAGCACACCGTGCTCTTCGACGATCAAGTAGCGGCGCAACGGCACCATCAACAAGACGCCCAGGCATCCGCCGGTGATCGCGACGAGCGTCGTCAGTCCGACTTGCAACGGAAAGCCCAGGAAAATCAGTGCCGGCAGCGTGAACACGACTGCCGCCGCGACGGATTCCCCCGCCGATCCGGTGGTCTGCACGATGTTGTGCTCGAGCACCGCGCGCTGTTGATTGCGCCTCCGGATCGCCCATGCCGCGAGCACCGCGATCGGCACCGAAGCCGACGTCGTCAGTCCGACACGCAGGCCGAGGTACGTCGAGGCCGCGCCGAACACGATGCCGAGCAACGCTCCGAGCGCGACGGCGCGGAACGTGAACTCGGGCAGGATTTCGTGTGCGGCGACGGCCGGTTTGAAGTCGCTCGCGCTGCTCACTTCTTCATCGCGATGCGGTAGAGCACGAAGCCGAGCAGCGAGAACATCAGCGCGGAAACGACGTCGGGTGCGTACGTCCCGACCGTCTCGGCGAGCGATGCCTGCCAAGCTTCACCGCTGTGTTGCAGCGCCTTGATCATGTCGACGCGTTTCCCATCCGCATCCTCGGTCTTCACTCCGGAGAGTGCTCCGACCACCACTCCGGTCAACGACCCGCCGGCGACCAATCCAGTCGCGAACAACATTCCGGACGAGATGTCGCTCCCTGCTTCGACACCGCGCTTCCGGTCGACGAGCGCGCGGAGTAGACCTCCGAGGAAGATCGTGAAGCTGGTCGCGAACGGGAGGTAGGAACCGACCGCCCATGCGAGCGGCGAAACTCCGACGAGCCAAACCGCGACCGCGAGTCCGGCGCCGACCATGATGTAGCCCCACGGCAGATTCTGGGCGAGCACACCCTTGATGACGGTCGCCATCAAGTTCGCCTGCGGTGCCGGCAATTCGTCGGTGCCGATTCCGTGGAGCGACCCTTCCGGCGCCATACCCTTGTCGAGTAGTTGCATCGTGACGCCGATCGCGAGAACCGACACGACGACTCCGATCACGAGCCCCAACTGCTGACGTATGGGCGTCGCGCCGACCAAGAAGCCGGTCTTCAAGTCCTGACTCGTCGCGCCCGCGTTCGCCGCGGCGATGCACACGATCGCACCGACCGACAAGGCGACGGGTTGATACGCATCGCCCGACATGCCCATCGCCAAGAAGACGAGTGCCGTGCCGAGCAGCGTCGCGATCGTCATGCCCGAGATCGGGTTCGACGAGCTACCGATGATGCCGACGATGCGCGAGCTGACCGTCACGAACAGGAATCCGAAGACGAGCATCAAGATCGCCATGACGACCTTACCGCCAAACGAGCCGGGCAGGATCGGAAGCACCGCGATGACCGCGACGAGACCGATCGCGCCGAACGCGACCACGGGCATCGGGATGTCGCGCTCGGTGCGCACGGCAACTCCGCCGGCCGATTTCTTGCTCATCGCGGCCATGGATTCGCGGACGGCTTTGATGATCGTCGGCGCCGTTCGAATCAGCGTGATGATCCCGGCCATGGTCACGGCGCCTGCTCCGATGTAGCGCACGTAGGCTTCGTAGATCTTGCGCGGCCCGGCGGCACTGGCGATCCACTCGTCGCTACGGCCCAGTGCGCGTAGGTCAGCCGCGATGTCGGCTTCCGGCACCAACAGCGTCAGCAGCGGGATGAGCACGATGAACGACACGATCGCGCCCGAGACCATGATGCCTCCGACCTTCGGTCCGAGGATGTATCCGACGCCGAGATACTCCGAAGTCGGCTCGCCCGAGACAGTCGCGTTCGGCAACGTCGAAGTGGAGGACGAGATGTAGGCGGGCGCTTCCTTCCAGAGCGCGAACACCTTCATCAAGACGTTGTAGAGGACAGCGAGACCGACGCCTTGGAACACGACCTTGGCCATGCTCCCGCCCTTTTCACCGGCGATGAGCACGTCTGCGCACGCAGTCCCCTCTGGATAGGGCAACGTCCCGTGCTCGGCGACGATCAGCGAGCGTCGCAACGGCACCATGAAGAGCACGCCCAAAATTCCGCCGCACATCGCGAGCGAGAAGATCGTCGTGTAGTTGAAGTACGAGTCGCCGTTCGCGCCGGGCGAGAGGAACAAGAGCGCCGGAATCGTGAACGCGACACCCGCCGCGACCGACTCGCCCGCCGAGCCGATCGTCTGCACGATGTTGTTCTCGAGGATCGTCGCGCGCCCGAACACGCGCAAGAGCGAGATCGAGAGCACCGCGATCGGAATCGACGCCGACACCGTGAGACCCGCCTTCAAGGCCAAGTACACCGTCGACGCCCCGAAGAGGATTCCGAAGATCGCGCCGAAGGCGACGGCCTTGACGGTGAACTCGGGGATGATCACTTCCGACGGGATATAGGGCTTGTGCTCGGCGCTCGCAGGGTTTTGCGGGGGGGGGGCTGACGAATGTCCCAAGCGATCCTCCTCGATGTGGAGCGCGTTCGGCGTGAGTCCCGAAGCGGACTCACGGCACTCGCGCTCGGCCGACTAGGCTACCGACGCGCAAGGCTCGATCAAGGCATCAGACGGCTTCGACCGGTTTCACGGCGACCGTGACGGGCAGTTCGACACTCGTGAACTCGCGGCCGTTGTGCATCAAGCGGCGCGGCGCGCCCTCTTCCTGTGTCAGGAGATTGACCGGCGAGCCCCACAGATTGACCAGGTTTTTCAGCGTTTCGGACGCATGCGCGAACTGGAGATCGCGCCCGTCGTGGTGGTGCTGCAACAGCAACTCGCCGCGGTGATCGAAGTCCTCGTCGACGAGTTCGATTCGAGGTAGCCCGCCCCATGCGAGATCGAGCAACAAGCGCTCTTTGACGACGTGCCAATCGCGCTCGGTCACTTCGGTGCGACCCGTGCGGCTGTTCTTGCCGTAGACGAAGAGCGCATTGGCGCGCGCGAATTCCTCGTCGACGATTTCGTCCAAGAGCGACGCGTCGTTGTGCACGCGGCGCAACCTGAAGATGTCGAGCCCGCGCTCTTCGGCAGTGCGGAAGATTTCGATCCCGAGCTTGTACGGATTCAATTGACCCGCACCTGCAGCCGTCGCGCCGCTGTGGCAGTCGGCGAAGTCGACGATCTCACCGGGGTCGAGCGCGCCGCCCGTGAGAATGCGGCTGTGCCAGAAACTGGCCCAACCCTCGTTCATGATCTTCGTCATGCGCTGGGGCATGAAGTAATAGGCCTCTTCACGTACGGTCTTGACCAAGTCGCGCTGCCACGGCTCGAGCGCAGCACGATCAGCGATGAAGCCCAAGATGTCGAAGGTCGGCAGAGCGTGTGTGCGCCGCGTCGGCTGTGCGCAGACCTCGTCCAGACTCGAACTGCGCTGCGCGAGGACCGTCGCGCGCTCGGCATTGGCGCGATGCTTCATGTGTTCGCGCAGCGGCAGGAACGGATCGACCAAGTTGTCGAGCGACAGCGCCAGATCGAGGAACGTCTCGACGCGATCCTGACCGCGCTCGTCGATCATACGCCGCACACGCGTGCCGGTGTCGGCCATCCGATCGAGCATGTGTCGATCCGTCGGCTGGAACCAGACGTTGTTCTTGAAGAAGTCCGCGTGCCCGAAGACGTGCGCCATGACGAGCTTCTGCTCCATGTCGCTGTTCGTCTTGACCAGATAGGCGTACGTCGGATCGTTGTTGATCACGAGCTCGTAGATTTTCGACAAACCCCATTGATGGCCTTTGTCGAGGCGTTCGTAATCCATGCCGAAACGCCAACTCGGATAACGCACGGGAAAACCGCCGTAAGCAGCTACCGCATTGACGTCTTTGGCGTCGAGCATCTCGAAGACGACATCGAAGAACTCGAGCCCGTATGAGCGCGCGATCTTTTCCAGCCGTTCCGCTTGGCCACGCAGATAAGGCGTCAGCGATTTGCGTTGATGCACGCTCACCTGCCCTTCCCGAGGAACTGTCGGATCGCGTCGGCGATGCCTTCGCGGTCGTTGATGTTCGCGGTGACGAGGCGCTCGTCGCCGTCGAGCGCGGAATCCAAGTCCTTTTTGAACTGGCCCGAACCGTAGGCGCTCTTCACTTGGCCGTAGCAGAATTGATTGACGCGCGGCAGGACTTCGTCTCGCAAGAGATGTACGCAGCGTTCGGTATCGCGCGCCGACCAGTTGTCGCCGTCGGAATAGTGGAACGGATAGATGTTCCAGTCCTCGGGGCGGTACTTGTCCTGGATCAGTTGCAGCACGAGTTCGTAGGCAGAACTGATCTTGGTGCCGCCTGATTCGCGCAAATGGAAGAAGCTGTCTTGGTCGACGACCTTCGCGACGGCGTCGTGGACGATGTAGACGACTTCCAAGTTCTTGTACTGGCTGCGCAGCCACGTATCGATCCAGAACGCCTTGATGCGCACGATGTCTTTTTGCTCGCGGCCCATCGAACCACTCACGTCCATCACGTGGAAGATCACCGCGGAACTGTCGGGCTGTGGGCAACTCTTCTTGGCGCGGAATCGTTCGTCGTCGGCGATCGGCACGACCTGCGGATTGAGTGGGTCCCACTCGCCGGCCGCGATCGTGCGGCGCAGCGCATTCTTGAACGTGCGCCGGAAATGGCGGAGCGATTGCGGGCCGGCCGAGCGCACGCCGGTGTAGCGACCGCCGTCCGCCATCAGCGCGCGGTCGCCGCGCGGTTCGATCTTCGGCAGTTCGAGCTCTTGGCCGAGCATCTCGGCGAGCTCGGCGAGCTCGACGTCGACCTCGAGGATGTGCTGTCCTTCGTCCTCGCCGGCGCCGCCTTCGCCGTTGGCTTTTTCACCGTCGCCGTCGACCGGTTCGCCCTTTTGGCCCGGGCCCTGACCGACGCCTGTCTTCTTGTTCTCGCCGAAGTGGAAGCGCGGCAATTCGATCTGCGGCACCGGGATAGAAACCGCTTTGTCGCCGCGCCGACCGAGCAGTTCCGACGTCGACAGATACTTACGCAAGTCCTGGCGCAGTTTGCCGCGCACGATCTCGCGGAAGCGGGCTCGATCGCGTTCGATGCGGTACACGGGCGTTGTTCCTCTCAGGCTGCTTCGGCCGTGCCGCCACGCTTCGCTTCGCCGCGTGCGAAAAGCCCCGCGACGTGGTGCAGGACTTCGTCGGCCGACACTTCGTCGTACCCGAACTCGCGCATCAAGCGATCGCGGATGACGCCGATCTTCTCCTGCGCGTCGGGGTCGATCACGGACGAGACCAAGCTCGTCAACTGAATCGTGTCGCGCTTGTCCTCGAACGTCTTGAGCTCGAGCGCGCGCACGAGGCGGGCGTTCTCGCGGTAGTCGAACACGCGCCCTTCGGCGTGCACGGCAGCGACGTAGTTCAAGAGTTCGTGGCGGAAGTCGCCCTTGCGTGCTTCGGGGATGTCGATCTTCTCTTCGATCGAGCGCATCAGTCGCTCGTCGGGATCGCTCTCGCGGCCGGACGCGTCGATGAGCTTTTCACGCGTGATGTGCGCTTTGACGTTGTCGAGGTATTTGCCGCACAAACGGTCGATGGCCTCGCGGTCGGATGTGATCGCGCGCTGCACTTCGCGCTTGATGACTTCCTCGTATTCTTCGCGCGCGGTCGAGACCAACTGCATGTAGCGGCGGCGCACTTCTTCGTTGCTCACCATCGAGTGATGGCGCAGTCCGCGTTCGATTTCCGCGAGCACATCGAGCGCGCTGACGCTCAGCGATTCGGACGCGAGGCAGCTCGCGATGCGATCCTGCACATAGCGCGGGCTGATGCCGAGCATCCCCTCGCGCGGCGATTGTTCCTTGATGTCCTTGACCTGGTCACGCGTGAAGCCTTGGACGTCCTCGCCGTCGTAGAGGCGCGCCTTCTGGATCAGCGTCAAATTGGGATGCGTCGGATCCTCGAGTCGCGTCAACACGGCCCACAAAGAAGCGATCTCGAGCGCGTGCGGCGCGATCACCTTGCCGGCCCCGCGGTGACGCGCGAATTGGCGACGGTAGATGTCCGTCTCGTCCTTGGCCGACAGGTTGTAGGGCACGTCGATCTTGATCGTGCGGTCGCGGAACGCCTCCATCAGGTCGTTCGACGCGAGCTTTTTGTATTCAGGCTCGTTGGTGTGACCGAGGATGACTTCGTCGATGGATGTCTGCGCGAACTTGCGCGGTTTGATCGAGTGCTCCTGGGTCGCGCCGAGCAAGTCGTAGAGGAACGCGACGTCGAGCTTCAGCACTTCGACGAACTCCAGCAACCCGCGATTGGCCACGTTGAATTCGCCGTCGAAATTGAATGCGCGCGGATCGCTGTCGGATCCGAACTCGGCGATCTTGCGGTAGTTCAAGTCGCCCGTGAGCTCGGTGGAGTCCTGATTCTTTTCGTCCTTGGGTTGAAACGTGCCGATGCCGCAGCGGTCTTTTTCGCTCAGCAGCAACCGGCGCACGCGCACGTGCTCGACGACTTTCTTCCAATCGCCGGCGTAGCGCTCCATCAGCGTGCGAAAGAACCAGCGGCTGACGGGATCGAGCTCGCCGTCGATCTTGATCTTGTACTCGCGGCGCAGGCGCTTGTTGATGCGCTCTTCGACGCTCGCGCGCGCTTCGTTCGGCACGAGCAACAGCGGATCTTGATTCATGGGCGAGGGCGTGATGACGCCGTCGACGTCCCAATCGAACGTGTACAAGGCGCCGTCGTCCGAGCGCGAATACTCCTCGAGTCCGCGCTTCAACAGTCGCGCGATCGTGCTCTTGCTCGAGCCGACCGGCCCGTGCAGCAAGATCACGCGCCGCTCCGGCCCGAGTCCGCGCGCACCCGCACGTATCGTCTGCACCAGTTGCGCGAGCGGTTCGTCGAGTCCGTACACGGCGTCGTCGCCGTTGCCGAGCGGATCGTCGAACAACTTCCAGCGCCGCACGTTGCGAGCACCACGCATCGAGCCATGACTTTCGATCATGTCGAGCAACCGTTGCCACGCGTTGCGCGCGACGATCGGCTTCGCTTCGACGATCTCGAGGTACTGCGCGAGCGTCCCCTGCCAGGTGAGGGCCGCGAATCGATCGGCAGAGAGCTGTTGGTCGACGAGGTCGAGAATCGGCTGCTTGGAATCGCTCATGGTCGGGATCGCGAAGTTCGGGGCTCGAGGCGGAACGAACGGGTCGTCGCGCAGGGCGGCGAGACACGCAGTTTTTCGGCTGTTTCGCGCCTCGGGCTGGAGTGCCCCTCCTCCGCCGGCCCGCCCTGTCATCTCGTAAGTCGCTCGAAGTGCAATTCAAAGCGCGGGCAGAGACAGTTCCGGTCCGTTATCCTCGAGCCCATGCAGTCGCTCCGACCTCCGCTGACGCTCGCGCTCTCCCTGATGCTGTGCCTCGCGTGCCAGACGACGATCGGGTGCGATTCCGCTGCCAGCCCGAAGCGCACGCCGTCGATCGATGCCGACAGGGCATGGGCGCATTTGGAGCGTCAGGTGGCGTTCGGACCGCGTCCGTCGGGCTCGAAGGAGATCGAGGAGTGCCGCAAGTTCCTCGAGGCCGAGCTGACCGGGATGGGCCTCGCCCCCAAGCGCGAAACGTTCGAGGAAAAAACGCCGGTCGGCGAGATCGAGTTCGCGAACGTGTGGGCGGAATGGCCCGGAACGGACGCGAAAGAGGGCTGGATCGTGCTCGGTTCGCACTACGACACGAAGCGGATGCCGTTCCCGTTCGTGGGTGCGAACGACGCGGGTTCGAGCACTGCCGCGTTGATCGAGATCGCGCGCGCGATCGTCAAGGGCGGGAAGAGTCCGTTCACGTATCGATTCGTGTTCTTCGACGGCGAGGAAGCGACGCGCAACGAATGGGTCGATCCCGACAACACGTACGGGTCGCGGTATCACGCTCAACAGTTGAAGCGCGTCGGCGAGAACACCAAGGCGCGGGTGTTCGTGCTGCTCGACATGGTCGGCGACAAGGATCTCAAGCTGACGCGCGACATCTACTCCGATCGCAAGTTCATGGACGTGTTCGTCGGGGCGGCACGGATGAACGGATTGGGCGCGTATGTCGATGGTCGCTCACTCGAAGTGCGCGACGACCATCTCTCGTTCATGGCGATCGGAGTGCCGAGCATCAACTTGATCGATTTCGAGTACGGTCCGAACAACTCGTACTGGCACACGAAGGACGACGTGCTGGCGAATTGCTCGAAGGAAAGTCTCGCAGTGATCGGCAAGATCACGCTCCTCGGCCTGGAGAAGGTGGAGGAGCTGTTGCGGACGCGGTGAAGGATCACCGTGCTCTTGGAACCGCTCGAAGACGATGTCGCGCTCGCGATGGATCGCGGCTCAGTGCAACGTCGTCGCACACCGCGACTCGCCGGCGCGCAGCGTTCCGAACACGAGTTCTAGATTCGTCGCTTCGGCCGCATCGACGATCAGGAACACACCCACTTTTTCGCGGCCGTCCAAGTGCCCCAGCATCCACGCATTCGGCGGACGCGGTTTCGCATTCACCTCGGCGGCACCGCCGCGCGACAGGCCGACTTGCGCGACGCGACCGCCTTGTACTTCGAACCACACGCTGCCTTGCGACTGCGCGCGTTCCGCTGCGGCGAGCGTCGGCAACAGGCCTTGGTTCTCGACTTCGAGATCGATCTTCCACAAGCGCTCGCGCAGGCGCTCGGTCTTCGTCACCACGCACGCGATCCGCGGCAACTCGGACGCCAACTTTGCGAGGCCCGGCGCGAGGCGCGTGAAATCGCTCGGCGCGCGACCGAGCGGCGTCTCCACCACGGCGCCGTCAGACGCGTTCATCGGCCACACGAACGCCGAATCTATTCCTCGAGCCAAACCACCTGAATCTCAGAGCGACGACCAGCGTGTTCAGGCGATCATTCTTGGATGCATAACCTCGCTATTCCTTACCAATCAAAGACTTATGCCGATTCATAACTCGATTCATTCTTCGTCCTCCGAGCGCAGAGCAGGCCCCGCCATGTACTTCACGCCACGGCGCTCGCCCTCCCGTTTCAGGTATCCGCGCTCGGTCAAGGCGGTCAGCTCTCGCAGCGCCGCGACACGCGTGAGTCCGAACGACACACGGTAGTCGGCGTTCTGCAACGAGCGCCCCGCCGACAAGAGTTCGCGAAGTTGCGGCAGTCGCGCACGTAGGAACGCCTGGGTCTCATGGAGGTGAGGAGCAAGTCGGTACATCGCCCCCCGACCGTGTGACTCCGCAGGCAAGATCACGCCTTGGGTGACCATCTCCTGGATCTCGCGGTAAGCCTGATCGCGATCCACACCACCGAGCCCCTGGTAGTCGGCATTCGTGAAGCCTTCGGGATGCGCAAGCAGAACGCGACGTTGGGAGAGACTGAGCGGCAGCGCCCGCACGACGTCCCGCCACTCGTGACTCGTTCCGCTGAAAATGGGCTCGTTCCGCAGAATGACCGTGAACTCTCGGGCATCCATCTCGAAGTCGGGTAAGGCTAGGTACGACGATTCCATCTCGTCGAACATCCTCGGGATGCCTTCACCTTCCTCGCGCATGATCCCCACGTCGGCAAGCACGCGGACGAGCAGTGGATTTCGACTCGCGTGAACGGGACGTCGCGCTCGAATCGCTTCCAAAGTCACGGGAGGGATGAGTTCGCCGGGACTCTTGACCTCCATCCGATCGTCGTAGAACCAGATCTCGATCTCGCGCGATTGGTCTTCGTAGTCGCGATGAGCGACGGCGTTGACGATAGCCTCCTGCCACGCAAAGGTCGGGTACTCGGGCATCTCGCGGAAGAACAGATCGTGCAACTTTTCGGAACGTCGGATGTGCTCGCGCGCGATGCGGTGCGCTTCAGGAATCGCCGCAGCGAGCGGCAGATCGACACGCGCGATTTGGGTCACGTTCCGTCGGGCGCCGTGCTGTCGATCCGTACCGTCGGCCTTGAAGAGCCGAATCCCGGCCCGCGCATGCCAGCGCGAGATGGGAGTCGTGCCGAACAGGAGAAGGCAAGCATTCGTGAGCGCGAGTGAGCCGGCTTTGGGCAGCGCCAAACCATACCGCTGCAGAATTTCCTCCACAGGTCGCTCGCGGAAAGGCGTCGCCGACAGGAAACGGCTCGCGAGCGCGAGATCGATGTCCTGCAGTGTCGCTTGCGGTTGAATCCTCTGCTCGAAGCCGACACGTCGATACGCCGTCTTTCGCGCATTGATGACTTCTTGGGGCTCGCGAAGAACACGATCTCCGGCGCGGTATGGAAAACCGTTCCCGTCGACCATGACGGCTTCGACGCTGATAGGAACATCGAAGACAAGGAGTTCGTGGCCCGCGATCGTGATGCGCTGCACTCGGCACGCGACGCTGGGTCGAAGGCGGCGCTCGGCGACGGCGATGAAGTCCTCGAGGACTTCATCGGGGTAAGCGTGACCCGAAGGGGTACCGTCATCGTCGGCGCCCAAAATGAGCGTGCCCCCGTCAGCGTTCGCGAAGGCTGCGACGCATTCGGCGATGAAATCGCGAACCTTCCGGCGATCGAGCGCCTTCCATGGCGCATCAGTTCGATCCAGCAGCGATTTGAATTCCAGGAACTGACCCTCGTCGCGCGCGAGGAGCGTTTCGATCTCCGCTTCGAGGAAGTGGGCGTCGGACTTCAAGTTCAGGTCTGCCGCAGAGGACTATTGGCAACTTGGGCCCGGTGCAGCGCCTCGTGCAAGCACATGCATCTTGCACATCGATGACCCCACGGAGGGAGTCTGCTTGTCCCGAAGGGCTTCACGATCTTGCAGCGATCATCCAGCCGGATGCGACGCCGCGTCGGAGCCTACCAAAATGCCTGCGAGCGTCGCGGTGTTGTGTGGGACCACTCAGAGCAAACCGGTCGGCCACGCGACGTAGCCATTGCGTCAGGCGCCCTCAGTGCAACGTCGTCGCACACCGCGACTCGCCGGCGCGCACCGTTCCGAACACGAGTTCTAGATTCGTCGCTTCGGCCGCATCGACGATCAGGAACACACCCACTTTTTCGCGGCCGTCCAAGTGCCCCAGCATCCACGCATTCGGCGGACGCGGTTTCGCATTCACCTCGGCGGCACCGCCGCGCGACAGGCCGACTTGCGCGACGCGACCGCCTTGTACTTCGAACCACACGCTGCCTTGCGACTGCGCGCGTTCCGCTGCGGCGAGCGTCGGCAACAGGCCTTGGTTCTCGACTTCGAGATCGATCTTCCACAAGCGCTCGCGCAGGCGCTCGGTCTTCGTCACCACGCACGCGATCCGCGGCAACTCGGACGCCAACTTTGCGAGGCCCGGCGCGAGGCGCGTGAAATCGCTCGGCGCGCGACCGAGCGGCGTCTCCACCACGGCGCCGTCGAACGCGTTCATCGGCCACACGAACGCCGACAAGCGCGAGCGACAGAATGCGGCCAAACTGCCTGATTCTTGGGCAAAAACGAGTGCGCGACGGACGAGCGCGTCGGCCGCCGACTTCGCATCGATGCCTGCTGCAGCTTCTTCGGCGGCGATGCGACCGAACAGAATGCGCTCACACTCGCTCGCTTCGAGCGGCGTCGGCTGGGCGCTCAGATCTCTGCCGCGCGACAGCAGCATCACTCCGCCGACATTAGTGCGCGCGACGAGGAAACGCGACAGCGCGTGCGTCTCGGGTTCGGACAACGGATACGGGCCTTGCGCGCACGTTTCAGAACTCCACGGTTTCCAACCTGACGGAAAGTTACGATCGAGACGACACGCGCGCGGCAACGTCTGATCGGGAGCGAAAGTCTGATCGGGATCGGGCGCAGCCATCACGTACACGCCGCTTTTCTCGAGCCATGCAGCCGTCGCAGGTTCGCGCTCGGCGGATTCGAGCAACGCGCGCGCGGCGAACAGCGCCGCTTCGGGTCCGGCGGGACGCGACTCGAACGCGGGATCGAGGCCGGTCACGAGCAGAACGGCGGGCTTCGTTTCGAGAGCGCCCGTCTGTTGGTTCGTGATCGCGAGCAACGTGAGTTCGCGACCGCCGCGACTCTTGCCCAAGCTCAATTGTTTGACGCGCGCCGGATACGCGGAAACCAGTCGCGCGATCTCCGCGTTGTACGCCTTTTCGTCCGCGCGCTGCGCGTAGTCGATCGTCGCCGTCGTGAGCGTCGCCGGCGGATTCGTACTGACCGGTGTCGTCACCGGGATCGGATTCGTCGTCACCGGCGGCGGATCGATCTTCGGCGGCGGCGGAGTCTCGACCTCAGGCTTCGGCGGTGTCTGCGTGTCGGGTGCCGGTGGTTTTTCAGCCTCGGGATGCGGCGCATCGTCAGGCGGTTTCGGCACTGGATCTTCGGCCGGTTTCGGCGGCGGATCCTGCGCTGGCTTCACGATGGGAGTTTGGATGTCGGGCGCCGGCTCGGGATCTTGAGCGGTGGCGAATCGCAAAATGCACAGCGCAGCCAACGCAACCACGCTGATTCGATTCAAGCCGTGGGTACTTTGCGACAGAGCGGCGCTGAATTGCCCGCGGCTCACGGCTTCACCTCGAGCACGCTCGGCGCCGTCCAACCCGACGTCGCCCTCAACGTGATCATGCTGCCCTTCGGCGCCAGGACGACGCTCGTCAGTTCGCGGCTCGCGCTGCCGGCATTCAGATCACCCAACACAGCCGACGTCTCGCCCCACATCAATCGCGCACCCGGCGGGAGCACCAATTCAGCGCGCGGCGCATGCTCGGGACGTCCGGTCGAAAGCGTCGAAATTCCCGTCGGCAACGCGCCCGAATTCTGCACGCGCCAGCGCAACGTCACGACGTCTCCATCGCGCTTTTCCTCGAGCGTTTCGATCACGAGCTTCGGAGCACCGAGCGCCAGCTTCCCGACGAATGCCGACAATCCCGCCGTCGCCGCCGGCAAGCTCGCGGCCGGCGCATTCAAACGCGAGAACGGTTCCCACCCGCCGACCAAGGCCTTCGTTCCATCCGACAAATCGACCGGATGCCAATCGACGAAGCCGATTCCGCCGCGCGTGTTGTCGAGCCACCGCGACCACGCGCGATCGGCGGCGGTGACGGCCGGAGCCAGGCTCGCTTTCGTCGGATCTTGATTGTCGAAACGCGCCGCTGCGACGCCGACGTCGCGCGCATCCGCCGCGCGCTCGACTTCGGGCCCCCAGGCGGCGACTTCGACCGCGAGCGCACCGGGCACTGCGTGAATCCAGTCCAACGCGGAACCGCGCCGATCGATCCCGCGCGCTTCGCGCTGCGAGCGCGCAACCGTCTGCAGCCGTCCCGTCGTCGCTGCGAACGCGCGCGCCAACTCGTCGAAGACAGCCCCGTCGAACTTGCTCGCTTCGGCCGTCGCCGCGATCCCACCCGGTCGTGCCAACTCGCCGTGATTGCCTTGGAACAAGAGCACCGCGAGTGTCGGGCGCGACAACACGAGATCGGCCAGCGCGCGACTGAGCGGATCGTCGAGCGGCAACGGCGCCGGATTCACGCTGCCTTCGCCCTCTTCGCTCCATCCGACCGGGAACGTCACGTCGAGCGCGACTCCGCCGGTCGGATCCTCGTTGAACTTGCCGTCGAGATCGTCGTCTTTCCCCTCGCGCACCAGCCGATAGCGCGGCCGATCACCGCTTCTCGCCGGAGCCAAGAAGCGCGGATCGATCGCGCGAGCGAGCGGGCCCGTCGGGTCCTCGACGATCATGTCGAGCACGAGCCCGTCCTTGTCGACGTCGTCGGCCGTGTCCTCGTCGAGATTCATGTCGCCGTCGTCGTCGAGAGGCAGCGCGTCGCGGCCGTCATTCGCTCGCCCGCTGAACGTGTTCGCGAGCGCATCGGGCGACCCCCACGGCACACACACGATCGTCACGTCACGCGGCAAGGTCGCGCGCTTCTCGATCAAGTCCGACGCGATTGCGAGCACCGCTTCCGATCCTGTGAGCGACACGCCGTCCATTCCGCCGATCAAGAAAATCGCCGGACGATCCGCGAGCGCGAGCGGACCGTCGGCGCCGAACTGCAGAGCTGGCGTCGCCATTCCGCCGCGCGTGGTCGGCAAGGCAACTTCCTCAGCCGAACCCGCGTCGATCCAAGCCTTCACGAGTCCGCGGACTTCCTCGGGACCGTGGTAGCGTGCTTGCCACTTGGGCAGCGTGATCGCCGGCGCGGCAGCGGTCGGCTCGTTCGGCGTGGGCTTCGGCGCATTCTCTTGGCGCAATGCGGATACGAAGAGAGAGCACGTCACGAACGCAACCGCCGCCGCCCCGCCGCGGACTGCACTCCTCGCTCTCGCCAATCGCTTCTCCGGGAGCTTGCCTCTCCCCAGTTCTGAAACTCTGCCCGATCCAGTTATCGCGCCGACGATACCCGCCGCTTGAGAACGGCGCCCCTTGGACGCGCCGAATCCGCAGCACGAGGCGGGTACGGGGCGGAAGATTCCAGTGCGAGCGCGATTTTGGCGGTACTGCGCCAAGCACAGTACCGCCCAAATCAGCCCGCTTCGACCGGCTCGGGCGACTCAGCCACCATCGATGAGCGTTGCGGAACGATGTCGTGCACCGGCAGCCCGGTTTCGCGATCGACCGCGCGCAACTTCGGAGCACCCTCCGGCGCGGCATTCGGCGTTCCGTTCGCGGTGCCGTTCGTCCAGCGATCAGCCTCGGAGAGTTCGACGGACACTTGGCGCGACACGCCTTTCGTCTCCATCGTGACGCCGTACAAACTGTCGCACGCGGCCATCGTGCCTTTGTTGTGCGTCACGACGACGAACTGCGTCGATTTGCGGAAGCCGTCGAGCATGCCTAGGAAGCGCTCGATGTTCGCGTCGTCGAGCGCTGCGTCGACTTCGTCGAGGATGCAGAACGGACTCGGGCGCGCTTCGAACACGGCGAAGAGCAGCGCGAGCGCAGTCAGCGTGCGCTGACCACCCGACAAGAGACCGATAGAAAGGAGTTCGCGACCGGGCGGACGCGCGACGATGTCGACACCCGCGTCGAGCGGATCGACGTCGGGCTCCAACGTCACGTCGGCTTTGCCGCCGCCGAAGAGCTGACGGAAGATGCGCTGGAAGTTCGTGCGCACGACTTCGAACGTCTCCATGAAGAGGCGTTTCGACTCGCCGTCGATCGTCTGGATCGTCTCCTCGAGCGTGCTCTTCGCTTTCAACAAGTCGTCGCGTTGACCGGTCAGGAATTCGAGTCGACCGCCCGACTCTTGCAGTTCGGTGACGGCCTCCATGTTGACCGGCCCGATCTTCTCGAGGCGGCCCTTCAGCTCGCGCACTTCGGCTTCGAGTGCGTCGAGCGCGGTGGTCTCCACGAGCTCGTTTTCAGGCGCGAAACCCTGCATCAGCGTGCCGACATCGAGCGCCAAGTCTTCTTGAGCGCGCCGCACGATCTCGTCGCGCGCCAACACGCGGCGTTGTTCTTCGAGGCGCAGATTTCCGAGCGTTCCGACGACTTCTTCGAGTTCGCGTGTGACGGATTCGACGCGACGACGCGAAGCGTCGATCGATCCGCGGCCGGTCTCGACGACGCGGCGTACGTCCGACAATTTTCCGTCGAGAGCCGCGCGATCGACCAGAATTTGAGCGCTGTGGCGTTCGAGTTCCTCGATCTCGATCGACCCCGTGCGCGCGTTGTCCTCGTGCTCCGAGGCCAAACGTTCGGCGCGCGAGCACTCGATGCGCGACTCGTCGCGCGTGCGGGTCAAATCGGTGACGCGGCGCGAAACGCCTTCGAATTCGGCCTTAGCGCGCGTCGCGTCGACGTGCGCTTCGTTCTCGGCCTTGACGCGCTTCTCGCGCGATTCTTCGAGTGTCGTGCGCTCCTCTTCGAGCTCGGTCAACGCGCTGCGCTCGCGTTCGTGGTCGAGGCTCGTGCGTTCGGCGAGCAGACGCGCTTCTTCGAGTTGGCGCGTGATACGACCGATCTCGGCGACGGCGCTGCCGCTCTCGAGTTCGAGCGCGCGCAGGCTGCCCTCTTGGTCGCGCAAACGCGCGCGAACCGTGGAAAGTTGGCTCTCGGCCGTATTGCGAGCGAGACGCTTCACTTCGAGATCGGCGCTGGAACGTTCCCATTCCCTCTGCAACGCGACGCGGCGGTGCGTCAGATCGTTGCGGCGCGCTTCGAGTTCTTCGATGCGACGCGACAGATCGTCGACTTCGTTGCGCAGTTCCTCGGCACTCGAACGGCGTCCGACGGCCCCTTGGGTGAGCGCGCGATGACCACCGGCGAGACCGGCTGCGTCGACGAATTCGCCTTCCAGCGTGACGAAACGGAAACCTGTGTGCTCTTGGATGAGCGCCAAAGCGGCTTCGACGTCGCGCGCGATCAGAACGTCTCCGCACAGGATGTCGGCGAGGCGTGCAAACTCGGGTTTGCAGCGCACGAACTCGCGCAATGCGCCGAGAATGCGCTCGTCCGACGGCTGCGCTTCGATCGCTTTCGGCGTCCCGACCCCGGCCGGTAGAACCAGGCCGACTTGACCTGCTTCGCGCTTCTTGAGCCAGCCCGAAACCTGTTGTGCAGTCTCCACGTCGCGCGCGACGAGCGCGTTGGCGCGATGGCCGAGCACCGCGTCGAGTGCGCGCGCGTGGGCCGTGTCGGTGCGCAAGTGATCGGCGACCAGACCTTGCAGTTCGCTCGCCGCGACCGGCTCGCCGTTCTTCTTGACGCTCTCGAGAACGCGCTTCGCGCCGGCCGTCAATTCTTCGAGGTCGCGCTCGCGGTCGAGCAGAACGTCGATCTTGCTCGCGACGCGCGCACGATCGAGCTCGAGAGCTTTCTTTTCCGCTTCGGCAGCCTGCGCGTCGCGCGCCAGATCGGCCATCGACTGCGCCATCTCGCGCCGGCCGAGTTCGTGACGTTGTTGAGCTTCGAGGGCTTCCGCCGCACGCGCGGCGATCTCGGTCTCTTCCACTTTGAGGGAATCGACGCCACCGCTCTGCTGGGCCAAGCGTTCGACGATCTGCGCTTCGCGCGCGAGCGCCGGACCGTGTGCCGCTTCGAGCGACACGATGCGATTCTCGGCGTGCGTGCGCGCCGACAACAGCGACAGCGCGCTGCGGTTCTTCGAATCGAGCGTCGAGCGCACTTGGGAGGCGCGTGTTTCGATTTCAGAGAGGAGCTTGCGCTCTTCCATCGCGGCCGCGTGCTTCTCGCGCGAGCGCGATTCGAGCGACGCGAGGTCTGCCGAAAGTCGGCCGAGCTCTTCTTCGCGCTCCTCCAGGGAGCGCACCAGCGCCGCATGCCGTTCGCGCTCGTCGCGCGACGATTCACGCCAAGAAACGACGCGCGCCCCGAGTTGAGCTTTGCGCTCGTCGACCGCGCGACCGTCGCCCGAAAGGCGCGCCAACTCGGACGTCAAACGCTCCAATTCGGCTGACAAAGCCAGACGCTCTTGCTCGCGCAATGCCGCGTCGCTCTCGGCCTCCTCGCGAGCTTTGCGCAGCAAACCGGCCTTCTCCTCGAGCTCGCCCGCGTGCGTCGCGAGGCTCTCGAGCTCGTCGTGCCACGCGTACAGGCGGTGCTTGAAGAAGCGCGCACGCTGCGTCGCCCATTCGTCGCGCGCGGCTACGAAGCGCTCGGCCTTGCCGGCTTGGATCTTCAAAGAACGCACGCGCGTGCCCAATTCGCCGAGCACATCGTCGAGGCGCAGCATGTCGTCGGCGACGCGCTTCAGGCGCATCTCGGTCTCGACTTTGCGCTGGCGATAGCGGCTGATGCCGGCTGCTTCTTCGAAAATGCGCCGGCGTTCGAGCGGATTCGCCGACAACACCGCGTCGATCTTGCCCTGTTCGAGTACCGAGTAGCCGCGCGAGCCGAGCCCGGTGTCGAACAGCATTTCGCGCACGTCCTTCAGACGCACTTTGTCGCCGTCGAGCAAGTACTCGCCCTCACCGCTCTTGAACACGCGGCGCGTGATCGAGACTTCTGCGCCGCGGCCTTCGAGAAGGTTCGATTGATTGTCGAGGATCAGCGTCACTTCCGCGACGCCGAGGGCGGGTCGACTGGCCGAACCTTTGAAGATGACGTCCGTCATCTCCGCGCCGCGCATCGACGTCGGACGTTGCTCGCCCAAGACCCAGCGCACCGAGTCGACGACGTTGCTCTTGCCGCAACCGTTCGGACCGACGACGCCGGTGAGCGAATTGCTGCCGAACTCGAAAGTCGTGCGGTCGGCGAAGGATTTGAAGCCGAAGAGTTGGATCCGTTTCAGTCGCATGGGCTGGCAGAAGGCGCACTCGGCGCATCAAGGAGTTGGGCTTCCGAACTCGTCGGAAGCGGACTCGGAATACAGGCTCGTCGCGTTCGCGGTGGGCGTGAACACGGGTTCGTTCACGCCTGCTTCCGCGAACACCGCGTCGCGATGTTCGATCGGTTTCGGCAGCGCGTACAGCGTGTGGACGGGGCCGCGCTGTTGGGTGCGCGCCAGTTCGAAACGCTCGAGTGTGGCGAGCAGCGGATACGCAGCGGACGCGCTCGCAAGGCCGGCCGGCAACGCGATTCCGCGCAGAACGAGCGGTGGGTGCAACACACCGCATTCGAGAGCTCGCGCGATCGCGACTTCGGCCGCGAAGAGCGCGCTCGACGCCGCGCCGGGTTCGCTGGATGCGAGATCGAAGCCGCTCGTGTACGGACCACCGTGCGTCGAGTTCGGATCGAGCGCGGAGTTCTCGAAAAGCAACGGCTGCGCGACTTGGAAAAGAGTCGCGTCGATGTCGGCGAAGCGCGCGGCTGCACGCTCGCCGAAAAACGGCGAGAGCACGACGTCGAGGTTTTTTTCGCGCGCGAAGCGTTGGGTGGCTTCGTTGAGGAAGGCGACGAGGCGCGCAGCATGATCGGCGCGGATCTCGCCGTCGGCGAGCCAGCGCAGAGCCTCTCGCAAGCCCACCGGAGTGACGGCGTAGGTCACGCGGCCGCGGCGTTCCGAACGATGCGCGTGCGTGCCGCGCTGGAATTCGCGCAGCTGGGTCAGAGCGTCGAGCGCGAATTCGAGTGACTGCGCGACGTTTTCGAAGAGCGCGTCCTCGCGCCACGGACCTGCTCGGCGCGCGGCGCGCGGCAAGTTGATCGCGACGGCGCCGCCGCAGTGCAGCGCACCACGTTCACGCGAGCCACGCACGGTCGCGGGACCGACAGCGCGTTGTCGATCGGAGCTCCACGTCGGCACGACCTTGCCGCGCGCGAGCAACGCTTCGAGCGCTCGCGCTGTCGGCAGAGCCTCGGCTTCGCGCACGCGCATCAAGTCGCGCGCGTCGACGAACAATCGCGGCGTCGATTGTGCGCGCCCTTCGTCGTCGAGCGCTGCGCATTCTTCGACGACGCTCGCGAGAACGCTGACCGGGCATGGGCCCAGGGCAAGATCGATGCGCCGAGCCGACGCGCGTGAGCTGGCGGACAGCGCGCACAAGAACGCCGCGAGGCCGCCACCGCGCGTGTTGCGCGCCAACGCCGCGATCAAACCTTGTGCGTCCTCGAGCACGACACCGCGTGATGTCGCGCGCGCGACGTCGGCGAGATCGTCGAGCAAGTCGAAAGCGGCACGGGCCGACGGCGAGCCGCGCTGAATCAAGTCGGTCGGAATCGACGAACACAACGCCAGGTGCGGGCGTTCGAGGTCTTCGACGTGGATCTCGCCCGACAAATGGCGCTCGGCCGAAAGCTCGTCGAGCACGTCTTCGAGCGCGAAACGCCGCAGGATTTCGGCACCCACGCGCTCGCACACGTCCAAGGACGGGGCTTCGACGTCGTTCGCCGTGCGCGTTTTCGCGGCGAGCAGCGCGCGCAAGTCGTGACGCGGAAGACCGACGGGGCGTTGACGGCGCAGCGCGTTCGACAAGCCCAATTCGACGAGTTCGTTGTCGACGAGTTCGCGGATGAGCGCCGTCGACAAGCGCTTGACGCCGAGAGCGAAGACGCGCTCTTCGACGCGCCCGGCGACTTCTTCGGCGCGCACGCGCGGCAAGTCGGCTTCGTCCATCAACGCAGCGACGATGCGGCTCTTCTTCCAAGCCTCGAGGCCGCCCGAAACGACGACGCGCGGACCGCGCACGGTACGCGCCGTGCGTTCCTCGTCACCGGCTGCGGGAGCGGGCACGTCGACTTCGGCTGCACGGATGCGCGCGCGCCGATCACGGTAGAGGATGTATGTTTTCGCGACCGCGAAAGCGCCGAGTTCGACGAGCGCTTGCTCGACGAGGTCTTGGATCTCCTCGATTCCGGGCACGGCCTTCGCCGCGACCGACGGCACGCGACCGTCGCCGAAGTAGCGTCGCGCGAGCGCGAGTTCGACGAGATCGGCGACGTCGACGGCGCTCTGGCGATCCTCGAGACCCGCTGCGGCTTGCGCGCGTTCGACCGCGGATTGGATCTTCGCCTTCTCGAACGGCACGAGGCGTCCGTCGCGTTTTTTGACGCGCGTGATTTTCACGACGTGCTTCTGCCTTCCGATTCGAGGATCGGTTTGAGCTCGTCCAAGAACTGCGAGACGTCTTTGAACTCGCGGTAGACGGACGCGAAACGCACGTAGGCGACGTGGTGCAGCGCGCGCAGTTCCTCCATCACCATCGAGCCGATCACCGAGCTGTCCACCTCGCGATCGTACTCCTCTTGACAGCGCGCCTCGACGCGCGCTGTCGCAGCTTCGAGGTTCTCGATCTTGATCGGGAGTTTTTCGCAGGCGCGGATCATCCCAGCCAGGATGCGTTCACGCTCGAAGCGCACGCGCTCGCCGGACTTCTTGATGACGCGCAGCGGCGTGTCCTCGATGCGCTCGTACGTGGTGTAGCGCAGGAAGCAGCCCAGGCACTCGCGCCGGCGCCGGATGACGGTCCCGTCGGCGGACGTGCGCGAGTCGACGACGCGGTCGTTGTCCTGCTTGCAGCGGAGGCATCTCATGGGGTGGCGAGCCCCACGGGCGGGACTCGGCACAGAGGAACACGCTAGATGTGGGGTGTCAATGGACCCCCCCGCCACGGCGAATTCGCCGTGGCCAGCATGAGAGGTCCAAACCGCGACGGCGTATGCCGCCGGCGCCGCGCGCGTCCTGGT